>JACCDO010691132.1_pt1 | contig 37072 bp, 14 predicted proteins | sample 7446101 | NCBI WGS metagenome assembly JACCDO01 (sample SAMN15323440, study PRJNA562643) | freshwater metagenome | isolation source: river surface water | place: USA:Blue River Watershed | collected 2017-08-16 | reverse complement strand
CTGGTGCTGATACTTTAGCTATAGCAGTTTATCCATCAGTGTTACATTAAAGGAAGGTATAAAATGTTTAAAGAACAAAATATAATATATCAAGAAATATCAGTAGGGTGATAATAATGTCAATCGAGTCTAGTTTACATTTACTTTTAGAAGAAATTGCTCCTAATCTAAGGAACGATGAGCAAGCGGTAATTATAGCTGAAGCATCTGATATATTCAAGAAAACAGCTTCAAAAATGACTAAAACAGCTACTGATAATTCTAGATTAGTAGAATCAAAGATGACTGATGCTATCTTAATTGCAATGAGCAATGTTTCTGAAATAGACTCTACAGAAGAATTTGTTGATGCTCGTGGTCTTAGTCATGAGCAAATTGTTAGAAAAGCCTCTACTGTACAAAATGACTGGGGTGGCATGAATGTTCTCAACCCTAGATTATTAGATGATTTATTTTCAGAAACAGAAGAGCCAGAAGTTGTTATTGACGATACAATGCATGAAACCTCAGCTTTTCATACACCAGGTAGAGGTTCACACTGGTCTGACTTTTTAAGTAGAACAACCCACTAATGTCAAAATATAGATTCGCTCAAGAAATGCCTCTTGCTGCTCCACCGGCACCTCCTATGGGTGGTGATATGGGTATGGGTGGAGGTATGGGTATGGATCCTATGATGGGTATGGGTGGACCTCCAACTAGTCCTATGGCAGCTCCTGGGGCTCCTGCTGGTCAAAGAGAAGAAATTGGTTCTCCTTTAGACGAATTAGGCAAAATTCTATACGATATCGATATTCAAACTATTATTTTTGATAAGCTTGGTGAATCAGCTGAAGATATCGCATTATATGTATGGACTACTTATGGTGGAGAAGAAACCGGAAAAGTTAATGATCTTCATATCGGTAAAAGAATCCCAAGAAAAGATGTATCTCCTGAAGACGAAGAAAAAGAACAAAAACGTACAGAAGATAGAAGATGGGAAAGATTACCAAAAGATAAAACAATAGGTGATATAACATCATTAGAAGAATTATCAGCCACAATTAAGGGTATTGCTCTTAATGTTGCCAAGAATGTAGGAAAAGCTCAGGGTGGTGGTGCTCCGGGTATGGGTGGTATGGCTTCTAGATATATTCAATTTGTTAAAACCGCAAGAATTTTGGACAGACAAGGTAAACATTACTTAGTAGATTTGCTAGATCCAAGCTAAAATATTGCGAATAAGCCATGTTTAAGGTAGAATGCTGTGGTTACTAAATCACAGCATTTTTTTATGCCTAAAAGGATTGTAAATGGCAAATCAATATAATGAAGATTCGATTCAGATTCTAGAGAGTCAAGAAGCTGTACGAACTCGCCCTGCTATGTATATTGGAGATACAGGCAAAAAAGGGCTACATCACCTTGTTTGGGAGATTTTGGATAACTCTGTAGATGAACATATGGCAGGGCATTGTTCAAAGATTGATGTTATTGTATCTAAAGATAATAAGTCTGTTACAGTAATTGATAATGGACGTGGTATCCCTGTAGCAGTTAAACAAGAAGATCCAAAGAAACGAAGTACTCTTGAGATTGTACTTACAGAACTTCATGCAGGTGGTAAGTTCGGAGACGATGGTTCCGGATATGAAGCTTCTGGAGGTTTGCATGGTGTTGGAGCTTCTTGTGTAAACTTTCTTTCTGTCAGATTAGATGCAGAAGTTAGTCGTGATAAAAAGAAATATTTACTTTCTTTTAACAGAGGTATTCCAGCATCTAGTGTAACTGAAACTGGAACTTCTACTTCAACAGGTACAAAGATTACATTTACTCCTGACTACAATATTTTTGGTCAATTTGCTGTAGAAGATGCATTCCGAGAACATTTGATTGATGAGTTCGAAATTGATGAAGTTTTTGCTGAATGTTCTGGAAAATGGCGTAAAGCATTAATCAATGGTGAAGTTAATGGTGCTGTCTTTTATGACATATTCAAAGCTACAAAAAATAGCGAACAATCATTAGATATTATTTATAAAATTTGGAATAAACGTTCAAATGACAATATTCAATTTGATGAAGCTGTATTAATCCGTAGACTTCGTGAAACTGCTTATCTTAATGGTGGGTTAAAAATCTGCTATAAGAATGAACATACAGGAACAAAAGAAGATTATTACTTTGAAGGTGGTATTGCTGATTATGTAGCTTTTCTTGCTAAATCACGTACTAATGTATATCCTTCTAAGCCTTTCTTTTTTGAAAATAAATCAGGTAAAATTAATGTTCAAGTAGCTTTTCAATATGGTGAAGAAGATGACGAAACATTATATACCTATGCAAATAATATTTATACCTCTGACGGTGGCACTCATCTTAGTGGCTTCAAAACATCTATTACAAGAGTAGTTAATCAATTTGCTAGATCTTCTGGTGTAATCAAGGAAAAAGAACCTAATCTAACAGGTGATGATATTCGTGAGGGTATTGTAGGTATTATTTCTGTTCGTTTACCTCAACCTCAATTTGAAGGTCAGACAAAGGGTAAATTAGGCTCTCAAGAAGTTGAAGGCGTAGTAAACAGATTATTTTCAGAAGCTGTAACAGAATATTTTGAAAAGAATCCTACTATTGTTAAAAATATTGCAGACAGAGCATTAAGAGCTGCTAAAGCGAGAGCTGCAGCAAAAAGAGCTTCTGAGAATATTAAGAGACAGTCTTTCTTAGGGCGTACAGGATCTTTGCCTGGGAAATTGTCCGATTGTAACTCTGAAGATAATGTTCGTACAGAGCTATTTATTGTGGAAGGTGATAGTGCTGCAGGATCAAGCAAATTTGGAAGAGACCCAGAATTCCAAGCTGTAATGCCTATTCGTGGGAAGATTATCAACCCAGAAAAGAACGATTATGCTAGATTGATGCAGAATGATGAGGTCTCTTCTATTATCTCTGCTTTAGGTACTGGTATTAGAGATGAATTCAAGATTGAAGATTTGAGATATGGCAAAATTGTTATCATGACAGATGCTGATGACGATGGAGCTCATATTGCTGCTCTTCTTATGACATTCTTTTATCGCTTTATGCGTCCATTAGTATTAGCAGGTAAATTGTATTTAGCAAAACCACCTCTATATCGTGTAAATGTAAAGAATCAAAAATTTTACATCCATTCAAATGAAGAACTTGAAACCTATCGCAAGAAATATGGTGATAAAATAGAAGTTACCAGATTTAAAGGTCTTGGCGAGATGGATGGAGACGAATTAGGTGTCACTACTATGGAAATTGGGACCAGACATATCATTAAAGTAACTGTAGAAAACGCAGAAGAAGCGTCAGATTTACTTTCTACTTTAATGGGTAGTGAAGTTGCACCTAGAAAAGAACACATCATCAAGAAGTCAGCGATTCGTGCAAGTGAGGAAAATGTATGAGAAAAAATAAAACCGTAGAAGTAGAGGCTAGCACTCTTACAGATCATGTTATAGAAAAAGAATTTACAGATCTTCTTGATGAGAGATTTACAAATTATGCTTTTGCTGTTATGGAAGATCGTGCATTGCCTGATGCTAGAGATGGCCTAAAGCCATCTCAACGCCGTACTCTTGTAGCGATGGATGATCTAAATCTTCGTTCATCAGGCAAAACTAAGAAATGTGCAAAGATTTGTGGTGATGTTTCTGGCAATTATCATCCCCATGGTGAAGCTGTTATCTATCCTACTCTTGTTCGCATGGCTCAAGATTGGTCATTGAGATATCCATTAATTCAGTCACAGGGTAATTTTGGTTCTCCTGCTCCTGAGGACAAAGCTGCTGCCATGCGCTATTGTCTTACTGGAGATGCTCTTGTTTATACCAATAAAGGTCTTGTCAGAATTGATAATATTTCATCGCAAGAAGATATTGATATCACTGTTCTTTCTGCTGGTAATAAGCTGAATAAGTCTTCTAAGTGGTTTGATTGTGGGCAACATCCTACTATTAAAATTACTACAACAGATAATTTCTCTGTTACAGGAACTCATAATCATCCTGTTCTTACCTACAATTACGAAAATGGCAAAGTTGGCTATGATTGGAAATTGCTTAGTGAAATTAAGGAAGATGATTATATTGTTCTTTCACGTAAGAGTATTTATCCGACAGAGTATTTTGACTTAACACCTTATAAGCCAGAATTTGAACCTAAAAATAAGGCTGTAAATGTTCCTAATGTTATAGATGAAAATCTTGCAACAATTATGGGGAGCATTGTATCTGAAGGATGGATTGATTCTAAGAGATTTGGATTTACAAATCTTCATGGCGATCTTGTGGATGCATTTACTTTTGCTCTAGATAATACTTTTGGACAAGATTCATATCATAAATTTGAGCGTGAGCCAATTGGATGGTCTAAAAATCCTTATATAGCAATTGAAATGCATAACACCAAGATTTGTGAAATGTTCTCAAATTTAGGTTTTGAATTTGGAGTCAAATCTAAGGATAAATCAATTCCATGGGCAATTCTTCAATCTCCAAAAAGCGTTGTGTCTGCATTTTTGTCTGCCATGTATGAAGGTGATGGTAGTGCAGAAATTAATACTAATGTAGTTTCTTATAATACAAAAAGTAAGATTCTTTGTGACCAACTTCAGATTGTTCTTTTAGGTTTTGGAATTACAACCAAGCTTTCTTATTCTGAATCAAGAGATATTTACAAAGTCCTCATTACTGGAAAGAATGACATTAATAATTTCCGAAGTGAGATTAATTTTGTTTCTGCCCGAAAACAATCCCTTTTGAATATTATTATTGACAATCTCAATCAAAAGAATAATTCAGCTGTTCATGGAGATTATATTCCTCATGTAGCTAGTTATTTGAGAGATAACACCAGAAATAGATGGGTTGTAAGCAATAATTTTGATAGATATAATAATTTCAAGCAGAGTGTCCCTCAACTTAAACAAAATCTTTCAGAAGAATTATTTAAGGTTGTGGAAGATCTTGATAAGGATAATTATTTCTATCAAAAGGTTGTCAAGATTGAAAATGCTGGAATTCAAAATGTATATTCAGTAAAGGTAGATTCTGATTGTCACTCATTTGTTGCTAATGGAATTGTAAACCATAATACAGAAGCTAAACTTTCAAATTTCGGTGATCAAATGGTTTCAGAATTATCAAATCAAGTTGTAGATTATATTTCTAACTACAATGATGAAATGATGGAACCTACAGTATTACCTTCTCTATTACCTAATCTAATTGTAAATGGATGTTCTGGTATCGCTGTTGGCTGGGCTACAAGCATGGCTCCGCATAATCTTCGTGAAACAGCAAATCTAATCGCTGCATACATTAAAAATCCTAATATTTCTCTAGCTGAAATGATGGAAATTATGCCAGGACCAGATTTCCCTTTGAAGTGTAAGATTCTTGGTAATGAAGGTGTCAAGAATTACTTTACAACTGGACGAGGTTCTGTTCAAATTGAAGGCTATTATTCTATGGAACAAGAGAAAAATGGTCAACATTATATCAAAGTAACAGCCCTTCCTTATGGTGGCTCTGCGGAAGGATTTTGTAGAGAAATCAAAGACCTTGTAGAATCAAAAAAGCTAGAAGGTATTACAAACCTTAAGAATCTTACCAACAAAAAGGGTATGGATATCAGAGTATGGATTCATAAATCTGCTAATTCCAATGTTATTTTAAATCTTATTTTGAAGCATACATGTCTCAGAACTAATTTTTCCATCAATACTACAGTACTCTTGGATGGTAAAAAGGTTGTTGAAAATGTTCCTATGCTTAAGCTAGTAGATACATTTGTCAATCATCGTAAAGAAGTATTAACAAGAAAATTCAATGCAGAACTTGATAAAAATAATAGAAGAATCCATATCCTTGATGGTCTCATTGGCATTACCTCTAAGATTGATTCGGTTATCAAACTCATTCGTGAAGCTGATGATAGGAATGTGGCACTCCAAGAACTCGTCACGCAAGGATTTGTAACATCTCAAGAACAGGCTGATGCTGTTTTAAGAATTACATTAGGAAATCTTACTAAGCTTGATACTAAGGGTATGCAGGATGAATTTGATAAGCTTACAAAGAGAAATGAATGGCTTGTTGATATTCTTGGGTCTGATCGTAAACTATCTAATTTAGTTTCTCGTGAGCAATTAGAATTAGCTGAGAAGATTGGTGATGATAGACGATGTGAAATTGTTGCTTCTGCTGTTTCTATGTCTACTGAAGATATGATTCGAGAAGAACAAATTGTTGTATCTCTGAGTAAAGATGGTTACGTAAAGAGAGTTCCATCTGGTACATTCAAGGCGCAAAATCGTGGCGGTAAGGGTGTAATTGGTGTAAAGGGTCGTGAAGAAGATGAAGCTTCTGATATCTTCTATGGTTCTACACATGATTACTTCTTATTCTTCTCTAAGAGTGGAAACTTATATAAGAAAAAGGGGTATGAGATTCCTGTAGGTTCTCGTACATCTAAGGGTGTTCATCTTAACAATCTTTTAGAATTACCCCAAGGAGATGAAATTGCTTGTACTTTGAATATCAAATCATTAGATGTAGATGGCTATTTTATAATGACCACTAAGAATGGTTTGATTAAGAGAAGTGAGATTAGAGAATATAATATCAATCTTCGCAAAAAAGGCACTAAAGCTATTGTTATTAATGAAGGTGATGAACTGAAATTTGTATCAATGACTTCCGGTACTGAAGATGTAATGCTAATCACTACCAATGGAATGGCTGTACGTTATTCTGAAGATTTAGTTCGTGCAGTAGGGAAGAATTCTCAAGGTGTTAAGGCAATGATTCTTAGAGATGGAGATTCAATTGCTTCTATGATTACTTTTGATAAAGATGCAGATCCTTCAGTATTGATTGTAACTTCTATGGGATATGGCAAACGAACAGATGCTAGTCTTTATAGATCTTCAGGTGGTAGAGCAGTAAAGGGTATCAAAACCATTGATAGCATTACAACCAGAAACGGAAATATTGTATGCGCCGTATCTGTTTCTGAAGACGATGAAATTCTTGTTCTTACTACCAAGGGGTTAGTACAGAGAACTCGTGTATCTGACCTAAGACTCAAGGGAAGAGCTGGCATGGGTGTTAAGGTTATAACAGTTAATGATGGAGACGCTGTTCAATCTGTTATAAAAGTAGATAAGACAGAGGATTTTAACTCTGATAATGAAGAAAATATAGAGGTAAATGTATAAAACCTTTATTATTGCATCATACATGGAGAAAAGATAATGGTTATTTTAGAAACTGATCAACCTGTATTAATGCAACAGCAATATAAAGTGTGTAAAGGCGGGGAATACGAGGATTATCAACTCGTAGAAGTATATATGGAATGGGATGAAACTAAATTTCCTATTGCTGCTTTTTACGCTAAATATATAGCTGAAGGTCATAATCCAGGGGACGAAATTGCCAATAACGACAACGATAGAGTATGAGTTTAATTCAGACTGTATCACTACCCCTTTATTATCTATAGGGTATCCTCAAAATGTATCCGTAGTGCCATTTGGTGCTACGGGTACAACCAATTATAGCTATCGTGTTTCCGCTTATAATTCTGCTGGTGAAACATTAGCTTCTTCATCTATTCAAATATCTAACGGATCATCTACTTTATCAAATATCAACTATAATAGAATCCAATGGGATAATGTTATAGGCGCTATTGGTTTTAAGGTATATGGAAGAGTATTAGGCTCTGAACAATTATTATCATCTGTTACTACTAATTATTGGGATGATACTGGATCTATTTCCCCTAATGGATCTTTACCAACAAAAGATACTTCAGGATACGATTACACCAAATTAAATTTAGGCAAATTTCAAAGATTATATAGCAGTAATACAAATAATCAAGATAATTATTTAGCAACTGTTCCTACATATACACATGTCTTCTCACAAGATTTAGCTAAATATTATAATGCAACTATAGCACCTTTTTATGGTAAACCAATTTATTTCAGTGAAAGATATGATTATTATATAATTTTTAGATGGTTCACAGGCACATATAAATTTTTTATGCTATTTCAATTTGACAAATTAAATTGGACTATGACATATAAAGGTCAGATCCAAGTTTATCAAGTTATTAATGACTCAGAAGGTTATGATCTACAGTGCCAATTAATAAGAGAAAAGCGTGGAACTGTAAATATTATTGGACACCAAATTACTGGGATTAATACAAAGTTTTATGATAGTAAAATTAGTGAAGGATCAAGAATAGGTTTTGGTTCTACAGATCCGTCAAGAATTACAACATGGTATACAATCAATAAAATTGATAACAATAATCAATTATATATAGATGTAGCAGCTCCATCAGGCACAAATATTCCTTATGTCATTGAAGAATTAAGAATATATTATTTATCAGTTCAAACATTCAATATTGTTAAAGGATTGAATTTTGATTGTTTCTCAACATCATTATCAATACCTCAAATATATACATCAGATATAGATAGAAAAAGAGCTTGTTATAATATAAGAGATGCTGTCACTCCTACAATAAATCAGATAGGATTTGATTTAGGTCCTGTAATAGACGATAATACACAATATTTGTATTATATGTCTAGTAGAACAAATACCTATAGTGATATGAGGATATTTGTATTTAATATTCGTGCTGATTTAAAATTTTCTGCTCCTGGTATCTCAACAAGCCCTTATTTATTTAAAACAGGATATCAATTTTCGAATTATCTTGTAAACAGATATGGACATGTAAAAATAGCTAAAACAAAATTTGACAATCCTGATAATGTTTATCATTTATATTATGAAGGTCAAGTTACACATTATAGAATAAGATTAGATGATATTAAGCCTGAAGCTACAAATTTAGTAGATGCTACAATTCGTGGTACATATACCGCACAGAATATTTCAAGCATGTGGAGCGATATAAATCAAGCTAACAGCAGAACTATTATGTATGATGAATATACTGATTTTTTTATTGTCATGAATAATTCAGGGGAAAAGAATTTTGTCTACCAGTATTCATCTGTCGGATATGCTAAAACAGGTATACATAGATTTTTTGGTACTAATGGAACACTTAGATTCAGAAATCCACCTGAAGGAACAGTATATCCATCTTTAACTTATCATCCTTTTTATGGAGATGCCGTTGATGGATTATTATATACAAACATGATGAGTAATAATTTCGATTCCTGGGAGAGAGCCGCTTCAAGTATTCAAGTATTTCCTATAGGCGCAGATTTTGAAACAATAAAAACAGAAGAAAATAGAGTAATTTGTCCTGCTGTAAATGTATCTAAATTTAGTAAATTAAGTAAAATATTAATCAACTATAATAAAAAAATAGGTGATGATGATTTTGGTGTTCCGCCAGAGACATTTAGAATATATGTTAGAGATAACGGTATAGAAGACAATACAGGACAATGGATACAGTTAGATCAATCTTACGATATATCATTTTTACAACCAAAGAGACTTATTCAAATATCTTTTACATTTAAAACATTAGGTGCTACAGGTCATTCAGCTAGAATACATTCATATACTGTTGTAGGTGAAGAACTAGAAAATTTACCAAAATTATTTAAATGGAACATGAATAATTCAAATGCTAATTCAGGAATTTTTGCATTTGATCAGATTAAAGTCAATAGTTCTAGTTTTAACCTAAAAATAAATATTTATAAAAAAGATAATAATGAATCAATATTAGAGCAATCATCATTATCATCAGAAAATGGTACATTTCAATATTTTTCAGGTAATCAATGGTTGACTGGTATTGGCCCAAATACTGTTGGAACTATGAGAAGATTCGTTCCATCGATTAGTATACTCAGTGACTCTTCTTATTTTTCAATTATAGAAATGGTTTAAAATGATTAATTATCCTAATTTAGCTTTAGAATTAACGACTGATCCAGAAAATATTGGTTATCAACAATATATAACTACTGGTAATCATGTAATTTTAGCTGGTTTACTCAATACAGGTAGATATGAGGGAGATACTGTTATTAGTATAGATAAACTAGAAGATTATTTACTCACTACAGGTAAAATTTTATTAATTGAATCAGTATCAAAAACTGAAAATCCAGCTCAAAATGCAGCATTATTAATATTAAGATTATTATCATCAAGACTTCAGACATTTAAATTTCAAGAACAGGCTGTACAAGATGTTTTGAATACTCTTATAGAGAATGAAGTAATTACAGAACAAGACAAAACAGATATATCACTTTTAGCTCCTATGAAATATGTATCAAGAGCTGAATTTTTATTTGGAAATAATACTATGGTATCTCATGAAGATATCGGAAAAGCTTTAAGAGGAGAATAACTATGAGTGCTTTAGGGCCAGATTTTCGTTTCACAGTATATAATTCTACAGGTCAGACAATTGCTGCCGGTGGTATTGTTGTAAGATATAAAGGTTGGAAATATGCAAATGATGCATCAGTAGCTTTTGAAAGTTCAATTTCTACACCTATCAACTTGTCCACAGTACCTGCATCCCCATCTACTTTGGTCAATGCAACATATATGTCATCTGCTGCTATTGATAACAGTACTACTAAATTAATTGGTGCTACTATTGAATTTACTGTCACTGCTCCAGCTTCTTCCAACGGTGATGTAATTTTATATATAGATAGATCTTTAGATGATGGAGCTACTTTCCCTGATAATGGATTAGGCCAAGTTGTTTGTGTGTTAAACTTCACAACTTCTGGAACTAAAAGAAGAATTATTCATATCTAGTAATGTTTTTTCCAGGCTCTTCTGAATACAATTATAAACCACCACTAGGATCTTCAATTAACTGGAGTCATCCTTTAAGTGAAGGGCTTGTGCATTGTTTCTTGTTTAATGAACTTTCCGGGCTAAGAGTTTATGATCTTTGTGATAAACCGACATTTGGAACTTTAATAAATGGACCGATATTTTTTCCAAAAGATTATGAATCAATATTTTTTGATGGATCGAATGATTATATTGAATTTACTAATGACAATTACACTTTACCAACAACTGGATTATCTGTATTAGTTTGGTTTAGAACTTCTGTCACAGACAAATGGTTAATAGATAAATCAGGTGGAACATACGGACCTAATGGATTCAATATGTCTTGCGGATCTGTTGGCGGAGTTGGTTTTACTGTCAATTCGGCACAATCCTATAGTACTGTCAATGTATGTGATGGTAACCTAAATTTTGCTTGTGGAACATGGAGTCCTGGTAATTTTGTAAGAACATATGTAAATGCAAATTTAGCAATGGAAGTTACAACATCTGTACCAACTGTTATAAATTCGCCGGGACATAATCTTAGAATTGGCAGAAGAGGTGGTGGAATTGACAATTTTTCAGGTCACATATATCAAATTTATATTTATAATCGAGCATTATCTGATGAAGAAATTAGATTTCTTGATGAAAATCCATTTGTATTTATAAACCCACCTGCTAGTTTAAAATATTTTTCATATAGACAACAAGGTATACTTTTTGCTCCGTCAATTCAATCTTCAGAATCTATGGGTTCTGCTATCATGCCCGGACCAGTTACTTTAGGTGTATCTTCAATTGCATCTCAAGAGAAATTTGGAAATCAAACTTTAGATAATGATAATGTAGCAAAAAATAGAATACTTACAGAATTAAGATTTAATTCAACATTAAATAAATGTGATTATGTAGGATTAAGTACACCAACTATATCTTCGGTAAATCAATTTGGGACTACAGGTAGCACTACATATTCATATAGAGTTAGTGCATTGTCTAGTACAGGAGAAACATTAGCTTCAGTTCCATTTAATATATCAAACGGCAATAGCACTTTATCATCTGTAAATTTTATCAGAATAATTTGGAGTAAAGTTCCATATGCTGTGAGTTATAATGTTTATGGTAGAACTTTATTAGAAGAAAAATTAATTGCTAATGTTGTTGGTATACATTATGATGACATTGGTTTAGCTGGTAAAAATATACATTCTCCTTCCATAAATACAACAGGATATAATCACACTAAGTTAAATTTAGGCCCTGATATGAGACTCTACACAGGACCTAAATACACAGATAATTATATATCTTCTGTTCCAACTAGAATTCATAGAAGACAAAACCAAAGATTTATGAGTCTTTTGTCTATTTTAGATTACACTGAACATCTTACTTGGGTATTTACATTAGAAAATAATAACTGGACAGGTCAAGTTATTCAGGCTTTTCTATTTGATAAAAGAACAAATGAAATGTATCCCAAAGGATGGTTTAATCAAAATATACCAAATAATACAGCAAACCAGACTAAAACAGATTTTACTCATATATACGACAAATATTCAAATGGTACTGTAGCCTGTTCTGGTACTACAGTGACTGGTACAGGAACTACATGGTTTACAGATAAAATATGTGCTGGAGCTAGAATTGGGTTTGGAAGTACAGAGCCAGAATTTATTACAGATTGGTACGAAATATCTGCAGTCAATTCAGACACATCAATTACATTAATAAACAGCGGACCTACAATTACAAATAGTTTATATTGTGTTGAAGAATTAAGGTTTTTATTATTCCAAAGACATACTACAACTAACTTTGGTGGATTGTATTATGTTAAAGGGTGTAATTTTGATGATTTTAAAACATTCGGAATCATCACTGTACCTACTGCCACTACTGTAGATAGAATTAAAGCTTGTTATTTTCTCTCTGATGCAGCAACGGGTACCATTACTCATTCACAAGGTATTGCTTTAGGTCCGAAAATAAATGCTAACACACAATATGTATATGGTGTGCATGGAAGAAACACTGATGCTAATGATAATCAAATATTTATATGGAATGTAAGAGCTGACCTTACAAATATAACATCAGGAACAACGACAAGCGCATTAGTCAGTAAAACTCAAAAATTTAACTGGGGTTATAGTGGAAACGCAATGCAGCAACAATACAATAGTGTTGTTTTTGCTAATACTAAACATGGTCCAGGTAAAAATAAAAATTGTTTATATGTTCAATTTTATGATCGTACCTATAGATTCGAAACAGATAAATTAATTAGAGATAATAGTAATGCTGCACCATTCGAATTTGTTGCTCAACCTACAAAGTATGGTACAGCCGCTGGAAGTATTTATAAATACAAGCTTAATTACATGCCAGAAGAAGATTTATTCTATGGCTCTGATGGTACTAACAACACACACTATGGCGAATATAATTTAGGATACAAACCCCCTATTAATTATTTTTTCAGTTTTTATAGATTTACTAATAACTATAATAATGCAGCTTACGATATTGCTGATCATTTAGATAATTATAGTGGTAGCGTAGGAAGTAAAGCTCTAAGTAGATATACATATTTAACTAATAATGTAGCTAACTCTGACAATTGTTTATTTTATTATTGTCATGGGGCTGATTTTTTGTTCTGTAAAAAGTATAAAAATCAAATTATCACCCCATCAATTCCCACATTTCAATCTTCCAAATTAGTTAAAGCAATAGTTAATGATGAAATCGTAAGAGGTAGAGATACTATTGGTATTAATACAGACCATTATAGAATTTATGCTAGAACTACAGGCATTGAAGATGATTCAGGATATTGGAGTAAGATTGATGCTACTGGAGATTTAAGTTTCTTAAAACCTACAGATAAAATACAATATATGTTTGAATTCCAGACTATTGGATTTTTAACAACACCAAGAGAAATTTTTTCTGTTTCTACGGTATTTGAATCTAATTCTGAAATTATTCCAGAATATGAATGGAATTTATCTGATTCTGGATCCAATGTTGTTGGGTTTATTCAAAATGAGAAAATAAAGAAAGATTTTATTTTATTAGAATCAAACCCTTTAATTAAAATTTCAGCATATGAATACAATACTGATATATTATTGTTTTCTCAAAATTCTAATGAATCTACATATGGAGTATTTCAATATTATAGTGGATCTTCGTGGGTAAATGGATTAGGAAATAATACCGCAAATAAACGTATGAGATTTGTTGTAACATCTACAGCTCATAATTACAAAAAGTTATATTTCAAAATCAATAAAATAGACAACAGAATATTTAAATTTGATGGTAATAATTCAAGCTCTATAATTTCTACTGATATATATGACATTTCAGAAGCTAATATAAAAGCAACATCAAATAACATTACAATCAATAAAAATTTAGATTATAGTTTATTATTTTCGTCTAATAGTTCGTTATCTTTTGCTTCGGACTCATATACTCAGTCTTTATCTAACTTTACAATACTGACAACGTTCAATATATCTAATAATATCAGTTCATCTGCTTCCTTGATAACCCGAAATTCAGGAGGCGAAAATAATTTCTTTGATTTATATTTTGATTATGCCACCTCAACAATTAGATTTTGGATAGGCAATTCTTCTATATTTGTCAGCGATGGGAAATTTCAAAAGAATAAAAATTATAATATTATTCTTACATATGATGGTTCCAATCTAAAATTATATGTCAATGGAAAACTAAATAAAACATCAAGCTTTACATATAATTTATCAAGCAGCTCATACAATGTAATAGAATTAGGAAAAAGCCTATTAGGATCAATATTTTATGCTGAAATATACAATAAATCTTTATCTGCTAATGAGATCACAAGAGCATATTCTGTAATAAAGAACAATTTAAATATTAAGCTAAATGGATATATAAGAAAACCATTACCAAATGCTATCGCTTATTCTACAGGTACGATCACTGTAAATAATACTCCAGAGAATACATATATAAATGGATTGCTATGGGAATTTTATAATGGATATCCTTATGACAAATTTGATTATTTAAATTATCAATTTAAATTATTTACCCCAAGATATATAATCAATAGTGACGTAAACCCTGCATCAGTGGACTTTTTCCATACTCATTTTTATGGAAAATTTAAAGCTCCACAAACAGGAACATACACTTTTACTATGTATGGTGATGATAATGCCAGATTATGGGTAGGAGCTTCCGCAGTAAGTGGTTATAATATAACTAATTCTGTATTGTATACAACTAATGGGTCATATAATATAGCTTTAAATGCAAATGATTATCTTGATTTTAGAGCTATACATTCAGAAGGTGGTGGAGCAAACCAATTTTATATCAGAATGTCAGGTCCTGGCATTACTCAAACATCTAATGGTTTGGGCTTTTATTATTACCCAGTGACAAATGTAAATAGAATAACAGGATCTAGTACAACCTGGCTATCTTCTGTCACCTCTGATTTTAATAAAATGCTTATAGGCAGTAATGATATACATGAAGGTAGTGATTTTATAGATATCCATACACCTTTAGACGAAACTAATATTGTTTCTAAAAAAACACTTACTAAATCATATAGCGGATCATTAAATTATAGTATTTTAAAAGGATTATCATTGTATTTAGATGCTAGCGAATTAGCGTCATATCCTGGTTACGGAGATACATGGTACGACTTAAGTGGTAATAAAAATGACATGATCATGAATGGTACTGTCGAATGGAATGAAATGGGATATTTTACTTATTTTAGTAGAGTAGATTTCTTTCATTGTAAATATCCAGACATAGCTATATCAACATTACCAAATGAACTAGATCCATGTACAATTATAGTGGTAACAAAAACACCACCTCAATATTATAACTGGCCATTTGGTGGAACAGCTATAATCACAATGGGTAATGATTATATTTCTGATAGAGGGTTTGGTATATGGATGGAACAAAATTCACGCAGACTATATATACCTTCTAAAAATGTATATGATAATGCAATATATCAAGTTGATGAAAATAGAAACTATGTATTTGGTGTAACTTACAGCGGTATGCAAGGTACTGCTTATGACAAAATATGGTTTCATATTAATGGTGTAAAGAACTCAGTCACATACAATTCATACTTTCAGGCTAATAAAAGATTTGAATCCATAAGAATAGGTGCATTTATGAATACTCCTGCTAGCACTTACACTTATAATGATGGGAAAATATATGCTGTTTTAATATTCAATAGAGTCTTATCAGATGCAGAAATGTTAGAAATTTCGAATTATTATTCTGATAAATTTAATTTTTAGTTATGTTCAACAATAAATCACAAATCAAACCTTCTTTAGGATCAACAATAGATTTTAATCATCCTCTTTCTCAAGGACTGGTGGGATGCTGGCTATTTAATGAGCAAACTGGAAATAAGATTTATGATTTGGCGAATAAACATGAATCCACTTTTTACAATGGTCCTATATGGGATAAAAAATATAATGGATCAATATTATTTGATGGAACTAATGATTATATTGGCTTAAATGCATCTGCAAGTGTTTCTTTTACTTTGGAAATTGATTTTGAAATATATTCTTTTACTTCTGGTGATATGCGTTTGGCTGGATCATATACAGGTGATACCAATCAGCTTGCAATGGGATTTAATGATAATATTTTTAGAATATGGTTAAGTAACGGATGGAACAATACTAATTTTGTAGCAAGCACAAACCAAACATATAAATTAACTATTGTATTGAATAATAATATTACATATATTTATGTGAACGGCAAATTAAATTATACTCTTGCAGCAGGTACGTATTTTAATAATTTAGGTTTAGCAAATCCTTATGTAATGAATTGGGGATCTTATTTTAATGGGCTAATAAGTGGAATAAAATTATACGATCGAGCCCTATCTGCTGAAGAAGTAAGATCGCTATATGAACATCCTTATCAATTTATAAATCCTCCAGCAGCCTTAAATTATTATTCTTATTCACAACATAGATCTTTAGCAGCTCCAAGTATAGCATCACAAGAATTATTAAAATTATCACATAATTTATATAATCCAAGAATTAATACAAACAATATTGTAGGTGTAACAAAAAGAGCTAAAGATTACACAATTAATACAGCTATCCCAACTACAAATTATATTGCTTTATCTAAACCTATCACAATATCAGTAGATAATATTGGTACATCAGGATCTACCACTTATTCATATAGAGTTAGTGCATATGATAAAGATGGTAACGAGACAGATACTATCCAAATTTCAACAACTACGGGAAATGCATCATTATCTTCTAATAATTTTAACAGGATAAGCTGGAGTGTTGTAGATGAATCTTTCGGATATAAAATCTATGGAAGAACTACTAATAATGAACAATTTTTAGCTTATGTTAGAAATACCTATTATGATGATATGGGAGTTGATATCCCTAATGGTTCTTATTCCACAGTTAATACTACAGGATATAATCCAAATAAAATTAATTTAGGAAAATATTTCTATACAGCATCTGATACAAATCTTACATACATCAAAGCTCATGATTTAGAAACTATTAAGCCATTACAAGATATTTCTGGAACAGCTAAATATATCACTATTGGTGATGTTATCAAATGGAATGATGAAATAAATTGGTTTTTCGGTATTAGACATGATACTGCACCGAGACAAATAGCACTATATTCTCACAATAAAAAATCAAATAAAAAAACATATATTGGAGATATGTCTATTACTGCACCAGATAGTGACTCCAGAACATTTAGAGACATCAATGTAGCATTATATAGATACAATACTGGATATGTTTCTCTATCTGGCACAACTGTAACAGGTATTAATACAGCATGGGTTCAAAGTAGATTTGCTACAGGGTCAAGAATAGGATTTGGTAGTAAAGATCCTCAATTTGTAACTACATGGTTAGAAATTTCTAGCATTAATTCTGATACAAATATTTCTTTATTAACAAATACATTCAACTATGCTTTTACTAATATTCCTTATGTAATTGAAGAAATAAGATTTGTTATTGGTTTTTATAACAATACAAGGGGCTATTCAGAAATTCATTTATTCAAAGGTGTCAATTATAATGATTTTAAACAATTGCGAGCTTTTGATAAAATATTAACAGATGATAATAAAAAAGGATATTATAGATTAACCGAACCTGTTAATATTGCTGCATTTGCTGGTATAGCTCTAGAGCCACAAATATCTAATACAGAACACAATCTATATGTTTTATCTTATTTGAGTTCTCCAGCTAATACTGTAGTGGTTCATAAATATAATATTAGAGCAAGCTTAACTGTCAGTAATAATTTATCATCTTCTGCATTTTTATTCAAATGCGGTGGAACATATGTAACAGGTTCTGGAATTGTATATAAAGCATTAACATATGCAGTACCTAATTATCATCCATATAAAAATAGACCTGTGTTGATTATGCTCAATGGTTCTAGTTATACATTTATACCTGTAGAAAATATTTATGAAGGAAATGTAGATATATACGAATCTCCTCAAGAGTCTTTAGGATTTATAGCATCTGATGGTGTAAATAGATGGTCTGATACAAACTATGATATAGCATATGATAGCACTATAGATAGATTTTTAACATTGTGGGAAGCAACTACATATGGGAAATATCCTTCATTAGGACAAGTCAATCAATATAATTTTGAAGAAACTAAATTATATATCTCTACAAATTATCCTAGTCTACCAATTATGCCAGAAGGAACTGTAGAGCATATTAACTTTGCTTTTGGGAATTTTAAATGTAGAACATGTGATGGTTGGTATTATTTGATGAGAGAGAATGGATCTTATTTTAATAACACCATATTCATAACGCCAATTTCTGGACATTGGTTGTACACAGATCAAACCAAGAATTTTGTTATATTACCAAAAATAAAAATAGATAAATTTAACACTTTAAAAAGATTAAATATAAGAGCTGTACATTTTTATGGTAATGAAAGATATGGAGTACCAGCCGAGCCTCTAAGATATTATATAAGAACTACAGGTATTAATGATGACTCTGGCGCTTGGAAATATGTAGATTCACATGGGATTATTTCAGATGTTGTAAATACCGGAGAATTACAAATTAAAATAGAAACTCATATGTTTGCTTTAGCTGGCTTAACTAAAAAAATATATGGTTATTCTATAGAATATGATGAGCCTTCTTTATTACCTGATGGAATGTCATGGAATTATGGAGATGCGGATCTTGTTACAGGTACAGTAGGATTCATACAGAATAAATTAATGAACACTATTCCTTCATTCAAGATTTCTTATTATCGAAAATCTGATCAAAAACTTATATTTACTCAAAACACTAGTAATTCATCTAACGGATATTTCCAATTCTATGATAATGGATGGATAACAGGATATGGACCTGATCAAACAGGATTGAGAAGAAAATTTGTTCCGTCTGATGTTTTACAAAAGAATGTAGAATATATTGTAATTATAGGATTAATATAATGAGTATTTTAGGACCGACATATAGATTTGTAGTTGAAAATAGAACAGGGCAAACTATTTCTGCAGCAAATGGAATTATGGTTGAATATAAAGGTTGGAAATTTGCATCTGACGGTAGTATTTCATTTGATAGTAATTTTACTCCAGCAATTGTTTTGAGCTCTTTACCTGTTAGTGCTTCGTCTTCTTTAACCAACTTATCATTTTTGTATTCAGATTTAATTGACAATATTTCTCCAAAATTAATCGGTACAACAATCGAATTCGCCGTTACAGCTCCTGCATCTTCTAATGGTAATGTAATTTTATATCTTGAAAGATCAATAGACGGTGGTAGTACATGGCCAGATTCAGGTTTAGGACAACCTATTGGATTTTTAAATTTTACTACATCCGGTACAAAAAGAATAACAATCAATCTATAAAATGTTTACTAAAACATACAGCTACGGTTATAAACCTCCTATTGGAAGCACATTAAATTATAATCATCCATTATCAAGTAATATAATGGCTGCATATTTGTTTAATGAAAGTTCTGGTAATGTAGCTTTAGATATATCTCATAATAATAATCATGGTGTGCTGAAAAATGGTGCTTCCTTTTTAGGTGGCATGTTATTTTTGGATGGAGTAAATGATTATGTGGAAGTACCAGATTCTTCATCTTTGACTACTACTAATGAACTTACAATTATTGCTAGGTTCAATTGTACTAATATTCAATCAAGATGGAATGACATCATAGGCAAGGGTACTTCAGATACAGATGAAGAATATACCATAGTTTTAACAAACGGATATTTTTATTTTGACGTAGGACAAAATTCTGGTCCTTACGTACAACAAACACAATATTTTACAAACAATACTTTTCACAGAATAGCTGCAGTGCATAAAAAAATATCTGGAAATAGTTTTATGCAAACATATAGAGATGGATATTTAGGGACAGGTGCTGTATCAAGTCCAGCAAGTACTATGAATAATAATTCTGTTCCTATGTCAATTGGTAAAAGATTCTATAATTCAGATCCAAACTTAAGAACTTTTTCAGGCTTTATAGATTATATATATTTATTAAACAAAGCATTATCAACAAATGAATTAAATGAAATATATGATAATCCATATGTTTTTATAGATCCACCAACTAGTATTAAATATTTCTCTATCAATAAAAGTAATATTTATGTTCCAAGCATAGTATCACAAGAAAAATTAGGTGTAAATATATTCCCTGGACCAATTTCAATAGGGCCTACTTCTATTCAATCCTCAGAAAATATTCCAAATCCTACAAATAAAATTAAAAATCCTGAAGGCAAGTGTTCAACTACATTAGAATTCAATAAGAATTTACAAACCACAGCTCTTGTATCTTTATCAGCTCCTACTCCTACTGCAACAATATTTGGTTCATCGGGTAGTACTAGATATTCTTATAGAATTACATCTTGTAATGAATATGGAGAATCAACTGCTGGAACAAATGTATTAGTTACTAATGGTAATGCTGTATTATCATCTTCTAATTATGTAAGAATATCATGGCCTAATATTGAAAACTCAACCTACTATAAAGTGTATGGTAGAACAGAAAACAATGAAAAGCTAATAGCTACTGTTTATAAATCTCTTCACTATGATGATAATGGTTCTATACCAAATCCCTACGGTGATTTACCTATTAAGAATACCACTGGCTACAATCCTAATAAATTAAATTTAGGCAGATTGATGAGATTATATACTGATGATACAAATAAAAATAAGAATTTTATTTCACCCTTAATTATCAAAATCTTTAATGCTGATAATAATATTGGAGCTGGTGGAGGTGCAAATTCAGCTACTTATAAGTTCAGCGATGATATTGATTATATATTTAATGCTACTACTTCTGCTCAAACATATCATTACATAAGTTTGTTTGAATATAATAAACGAACCAATGAGATGTCATACAGAGGCTATATATATTTTTATAGTGCTATTTTTGTTTCAGGATACAGTTGGATTTGGGATAGTTTTAATTTAACAGTAGATAATTACAGTACGGGATTGATATCTGCTGCTGGTACTCCTAAATATGATGCTGGATTAACTAGAAGAAAAATAAAAGGATATTTTTCCGATAGCCAAATGTATCAAAGAAATGATAGGCTTTTAAACGGACCTGAAGAAGAAATAGAAATTCTTACTAATTCAGCCACAGTAGCTACCTACTCAGGTCAATTCATTTTTGATTTTAAGGGTCATTTTTATGCCCCTACCACTGGAACTTACACATTTTATATAACTTCTGACGATACATCTTATTTTTATATAAACTACAGAGCAGAGAGAACATATCTTCCTACATATGATCAAACTACTACATGGAATACTGGTACTAAATCTTATTCTATAACATTACAGGCAGGATCATACACACCTATCAGAGTAGTCCAAGAAAATATAGCCTCTACTGGATTTTTAACATTTGAATTTGAAGGACCAGGTATAGCTAGAACAACAGATGGTACAGGGTATTTCTTTACTAAAAGATATGAAGTTACTGGTACTGGAACATCATGGCTATCTGAAAAAATAGCATCTGGAGCTAGAATTGGGTTTGGAAGTACTGAACCATCTAAAATTGATAAATGGTATGATATAGCAGCTATTTATTCTAATACATCTTTATCTGTATCTGATGAAATTGTAGATGTGATTTCTCCAAATACTCCTTACTGTATACAGGAAATGAGATTTGTTCTATATGGCTATTTTGATCAAACAACTACTCAGAATTCTATCCATATAATTAAAGGAATAAATCCGAATATATTTAAAAATACAGGGCATTTTATAAATTTTGCAACAACAACTGATAATCTAAGAGCAATTTACAGATTGAAAGATTTTGCAAGTTCTACTTTGAACAATGTATATCAAATTTCCATTGCACCAAAGATTGATAAAGATACTCAATATATCTATTTATTGAATGTACCGACAAGTAATACCACTCTTAGAATTTATAAATTTAATTTAAGAGCCACGTTGAATGATTTAAGTGGCGGTGTTTCTTTAGCTGGATATATGTATCGCACTAATACAATGTCTGGTTTATATGAATTATTTGGTAGAAACTATAGATATGCACCAATAGTAAGTGCAGAATCTGGAAGATCTAAAAATAATCCATCTATATTCGGAACAGCTTATGGTAGAAATCCGAATACAAATGAATATAAAAGTTGGGTAATTAGAATAAGTGAGTCATCTATTAAAGCTGACACTGATTTCCCAATTGACATAGCTCCTCATATTTCATCTTTTAGCAGAGAAACAGGTAGATGGTTTACATATAGAAAAATATCATATGACCCAACAATTGATAAATTTGTAGGATCAAACTTTGCAGACTGGGCATATGGAAAAAATTTCCTAACAGATTTAAATTTCAATGAAGAAATTAATTATGCGCCACTGAGTAATCATGCAAGATGGAGAAATGAAGTAACTAACTCTGATTTTTCGGCTAAAAATGAATATAGGTCAGACTATTTGCTTCAATCTTGGAATGACATTGAAATATGTAATGGAATTTTATATAGAAAACATAGCAGCTTGATATTTGCAGAGCCAATTCATGCTGATTTGAATTTTGCAGATAAAACTAAAAACTACATTATTACTCCTATAATAGGTTGTCCTAATAATGCTAAATTCGACAAAATATCTGTAAATTTTGATGAATATGAGGGCGATTATGAACAAGGATTTCAGCCTGATTTATTCAAAGTATATGCTCGTATTTCTGGAATGAATGATGATTCTGGAGCTTGGACAGAAGTAATTAATTCCGATATATCATCATTTGCTGCATCAGATAAAATACAATTCAAATTCACATTCAAAATAATTGGCATGCTTGGAATTGTTGCTAGAATACATTCAATCTCGGTGAATTATTTTACTAATGATAATATAAATGATGAAAATATTATAGATTTTGATTCTACAAATGATAACACTATATTATTTGAGCAAAAAAATACATTTTCAAAATTACCAATATTCAATATCGGATTATATGATAGTAACAATTCATTAATTTTATCACAAAATACAGATCTGAAAACATATGGGTCGATCTACCAATATGATAACAATAACTGGTATGCAGGTAAATTTAGAGACATTATATTCAAGAATACAATAACATCTAATGGTGTAATTTATTCTGATACTAAACTAACAGGAATTTCAAGTGCTTATTTTGATGGAGCAAGTTATTTATCTTCGCCTAACTCTACAAATTATAATTTTAGAACGAATAATTTTAGTATTGATATAGTATTCAAGGTATATAGTGACACTGATTTTGGTACTAACAATTTAAGATTATTAAGCTTTGGTGGGATGGGTCGAAATAGCGGATGGGAAATTGCAAGAGAATTAGTAGAAGGTGTATACAAATTAGTCTTTTATATTGGTAATTCTTCCGCAAACGTAATGCTAGTAATTTGTGACTGGACTCTAGTAAATGATAATAAATGGCATAGAGTAAGCGTAGACAGAAGTGGAAATTTATTTAGTTCAGCATTAGATACTGTATTATCACCAACTACTTTAACTTACACCGGAGATATAAATAATACATCAGATCTATTATTTATTGGCGGAGGGAATACAAATAATCCAACACAATTCTTTAAAGGCTATATTGATGAAATAAAAATCTATAACAACAGCCGATATGGATTAGTAGCTTCTGCTGGATATGCTGATGCTGGTATGCGTTCTACAAGGTACGAGGGATATTTTTCTGATAATCCAAATTATTTTACAATTACATCTCCTACTTCAACATCTATAGTAAGCACGACTTTAATTTCTAGTATTGGTGATTATTATAGTTATCAATTTTTAGGTTATTTTATTGCACCTAGTACTGGAACATATTCATTTAGAACAACTTCTGATGATGCGTCATATATGTGGATTGGTGATACAGCATCTTTAGGATATTCAGTAGCTAACTCTTTAATTAATAATGGTGGGATTCATGGTAATCAAACCATTACAAATTCTATAAACCTGACAGCTAATCAAGTATATTATATAAGATTACAATTTGGAGAAAATGCTGGTGGTGATTATTTTCTTTTCGAATATTTAGTACCAGGAGGAGCTTGGAGTTCAGTTTTAGATAATGGATTATTTTATGCAACATTAGTACCTACTTCTGTCTATGCTATCAGTATAAATTCTAATCCTATATCTAATGATTATAGATTTGACAATTCATCCTATAATCTCTTAATGGATATGAATGATTTTTCTAATGTGCCTGGAACAAAAAGAAAATTTGTATTTAATAATGGAATATTAAATGATAATACTTTCTACAATTTCAGATTGAAATTAAAATAAATGCAATCAAAATACAATTATAAACCACCTCAAGGCTCTACAGTAGATTATAATCATCCTTTAGCTCAAGGACTGGTTTATTGTGTATTGTTCAATGAAAATACTGGGAATATACTTAAAGATTTATCTGCACAAAATGATAATACATCTTTATTTAATGGCCCTGCTTGGAACGGTGATTATACTGGAAGCTTATTTTATGATGGTTCTAATGACTACACATCATCAACAATTGGCACAACCTTCTATAATTACAAAAAAGAATTATCAGTATTTACAATTTATAAAAGAGTTACAGTACCTTCATTAGGGTACTTTGGTCAAGCCATTAATAATGTTGATAATGGTAACACTAATGTATGGATTTTTCACAATGGAGGTGGTAACTCTTTATATTTTGGAGTATACACAACTTCTGGCCTTAAAAGTACAGCAGCTTATACTATCAATTCAAACCAATGGTATTCTCTTGCTGGAACTTATAATGGTGCACAAGTAAAATATTATGTTGATGGAACTTTAAGAGGAACAACAAATACTACTGAAGATATTAAAGTATCTCCAAATTCACAGATTATATTAGGCAAAGATCCTAGATATGGATTTCATCACTCTTGTTACCATGCTGTCACTTATGTTTATAATAGATCTTTAACTGAAGAAGAAATACGATCTTTACACGAAAATCCATATCAAATTATAAACAATCAAGCAGCTATACAATATAGTATTTTCCAACAAAAATTTAAATCTTTAGGCGTTTCAAGTATCTCATCTTTAGAATCGTTAGGGAATAGCTATGTTTCTGGTCCCATTTCAATCAAAGCACCTACAATTCCGATAAGTGCTAGTACAGGATCAATTAATTTCATATTAGATGATTATGATTATATAAAGAAAAATATAATCAATAAAGTACAAACATATACTTTTGATTCAACCGCAATTACAAGAGATTATAAACCAATTGATCCACCTAGTGAAGTTACATATCAATTATTTGGTACACCTGGTTCTACGATATACAGCTATAAAATTACATCTGTTAATTCACAAGGAGAATCTCATACAACTAATCTCAAAATATACAATGGCAATGCTACTTTAGATTCCGCTAACTTCATAAGAATTTTATGGAAAACTAATTCTAAAATTACATCTTACAAAATATATGGTAGAACTGAAAATAATGAAAGATTTATAAATCAAATATCTTCTACAAATTATTTTGATGATACTGGTTCAATTACCCCAGGTGTTTTAGCTCCCGTTTCTAATTCTACAGGTTATGATCCTAATAAATTAAATTTAGGACCATTAATTAGACTATACACTGGTAAAACAAATGCGGACAATTATATAAGTCCAATTACATACACTTCTTCTGTTAGTACATATGATCGTATGGGATATTGGACAAGAAGTGCAAATATAATTGATTATGGAGATAGAATCTTAATTTTTTCTGATTACTACGGTTCTTGGAACTATAGGCCCTTATATTTACATGTTTATTACAAAAATACACAAATATTCAGATATGAAGGCTACATATATTTTCAAAATCCATTTGGAAATAGTGAATCTAGAAGAGGAGATGTGACCCTTTATAATCATACATCAGGCTCGGTAACTGTTTCTGGAACTACAGTAACAGGAGTAGGCACTTCTTGGGTTTCTGAAAGAATTGCAAGAGGAGCGAGAATAGGATTTGGTACTACAGACCCATTAAAAGTTACAAAGTGGTATGAAATTAGTTTAATTAACTCTGAAACGTCAATTACCCTAACTACAACTGCTATTTCGTTTCCTGCTAATACTCCTTATGTTATAGAGGAAATGAGATGGCTAGTAGGAACAACAAATGCTGGATTAATGCTTGTAAAAGGGCTCAATTTGGATTTATTTACAATAGCTCCAACTTTATTACCTTTTGCAACTACAGTAGATAATATTAGAGCTGTTTATATATTGAAGAACGCAGCTACGAATACATTGACAACATACAGTACAGGAATTATTGATAGTACGTATTCTTTTACTAATCACTTCTTTTATTTAATTCATGGAAATAGTGCTCCAGCAACGAGAGCATTCAAAATAGCTAAATTCAATATCAGGGCATCTCTTACTCCTACATCTGGAGCTAGTGAAGCAGCTTACTTATTTGAAACAGGATGGAATTACACAGAAAACTTTACTGATTACTCTCTAAATATATTTACTCCTAAACATGGTCCATATGCTAATAAAAAAATACTCATCACAAGTGACCAAAGTCATTATATTTATATAATACCAGAATCAAATGTCAAATCTAATGCAACTAATCTGACAGAAGTAAGAACATACTCCACACCTCCCGGAGGAACATCGTCTACTCGATTTGATGGTGGTAGAGAGGTATATGTTGATGATATTTTAGATAGAATATTACTCGTAGCCTCTAATGGATTGACAATGTATTCTAAAATGAAAAGTGATATGTCCCCTTATGATTTTATGAAATATGGGAGAACAGTATATCGAAATGAATTAAGATCTCCTCAATGGAAGGTGCCATATCATGTTAATTATTATTTTGCACCATCATTTTTCAAAATTGTAGATGGGTATTTACTTACAGAAAATAATATCTCAGGTCAGCAAACTAGATATATTAATATTCCATTGCATGCTGATTGGTCTGTAGCTGAAGAAACAAAAAATAGAGTGATAACCCCGAAAATTTCAACTATCAATGCCTCAAAATATGACAAATTATTCGTCAATCATGGCCTTAACTATGGTATTGAAGCACATGGATTGAGACCAGAACCTTTCAGAGTATTTTATAGAACAATAGGAATAGATGATGATACAGGTAAATGGTTCAGAATTCCTAGAACTGGTGACTTGAGTTTTGTAACCCCATCTGATTATATTCAATTTATGTTTGAATTTAAGGTATTTAGAAGACATTGTTTTGCTTCAAGGTTAAATTCAATTCATCTAACATATGAAACAGATGAGATATTACCCGAACAATTTGTATTTAATTTATCCGACACAAACGTTGCATCGGGAATAATTGGATTCAAACAAATATCTTTATTCGATTCTTTAAATATATTAGAAATAGATTTAAAAAGAAATAATAAAAATACATTTTCTCAAAAAAGCAATGAATCAACATATGGAGTATTTGAATATTATGCAAATGGTTGGATACAAGGTATTGGACCGAATGCAGTAGGAACAAGAAGAAGATTTAGATTAACATCTCAGATTATTAATTTATCTAATGATGTAAAAATATATAGAGTAAGATAATGGGATTAAAATCATCACAGTTAGTATTTGATAATAAATTAAAATACAGAAAATATGTTCCAATCGAAAATACTCAATTCAATAATAAACAAGTTATTGGAACATCAGGCACTACTGAATATAGATATGTTGTAACTTGCTATAATTCAGAAGGCGAATCTCTCCCTTCAGAACCGATTATAATATCAGATGGTAATTCTTCTTTATCCTCTTCCAATTATGTAAGATTATTTTGGAATGACACAGAAACTGCAGATGGTTATAATATATATAAATTACAAAATGGATATTATAAATTTTTAGATACTACTAAACATTGGCATTTTGATGATACAGGTAAAGCTACATCAGAAAGATATCCTCCATCTGTAAATAATACTGGATATTCATCAGGATCTGTTAATCTAGGTCCTTTGATGAGATCATACATAGGTACAAGCAAAGAAGATAATTTTGTAGGGCCTAAAAAAATTCAGTATATGCAGAACTATATGTTACCTAACGGAAATGTATGGATTAATAGAGCTGTAAGCTATACAAATAAATTAGATTGGTTATTTTGTATCGATACTTCAAACAGACAATGTCTACATATAGTACAATATGATCGTAAAAAAGAAGAGATAAAGCAAATAGCTGGAGCTTTTTTTACAATGCCTACATCTCAATTTTATATAAGAGATTGTATACCTTTTATTGAAAAATCATCTTCTGGGTATGTTAATGTATCAGGAAATACTGTAACTGGAACAGGAACTTTCTGGGACACATTGAGATTTAGTGTTGGCTCAAGAATAGCTTTTGGAACTACAAATCCAGAATTAGTAGATACTTGGTATGAAGTGGCATCAATTACAAATGACACTACACTTACATTAGTAGAAACCATAAATAAAACATATCCTGCTAATTGCCCTTATATAATTGAAGAAATACAACTTGTAGCTGGTTGGTATTCAAACGTATCTCCTTATGATACTGGTGGGCTTTTTATTCATAAAGGACTTACTCCTACTGGTTTAAGTTGGCGAAAAACTATTCCAATGGCTACTACTGTTGATCGTCAAAGAGCTACATATAAATTATCTCAAGATAGCATAAATAATAAACTTACTGATACTATTAGGCTATGTTTTGAACCTAGAACAAGTAATGATGAACAAATCATTTATGCATTTGATCATTATGCTGCAGTAGCTATACTAAAATATAACATACGCAAACCATTATTAAATATAGTTAATGGAATCTCAACTTCTGCATTTTTATACAATACAGGGTACTTAAATATTCCTGACACAAATAATGGCTGGAGTTTATGTGCTACTGTCAATCATGGTCCTGGTAAAAATGTCCCATCATTATATTACAATCATGGAGGTTCAATATCTCGTACACAATTATCAGATGTAAGACCGAACTATTTGAATTTTATTTATGACAACTGGGTTCCTAGACAAGAAGGAGGTACATATTTTACTATAGCAATTCCTCAAGGATATTTTCAATATATAGATGAATTAGACTATTTTGCAGGTACAGACGGGTCATTCTTTTCATTATTCAAATATGGAAGTATATCTACACAAATTTACCATACATTTGGTTATCAAGATTTTATGTATGGTAATGAGGCTGCTTATTTTGATAAAGAAGAACCATCTTTTAATGCAGCAAGTGGAATATATTTTTTATATCACAAAGGATATTGGTATATTCACAATTTTGCTTATAACTTTTTAATATTTCCTTTTAACGCTGATTGGATGTTTGCAGAGGTAACTAAAAATAGAATTATTACTCCTGTTATGAACTGTTCTGACGCTTTATCGTTTAAAAAAGCAATTGTATCTCATCCTGAAATAATTAAAGATGATGAAATGGGTGTAATACCAGAACCATTCAGATTATATGTGAGAACAACCGGTTTTACTGATGATTCTGGTGCGTGGACATTATTAGACTCTGTTTTTGACATGACAAATATACCAATATCAGATCAAATACAATTTATGTTTGAATTTAGAACAATGGGTAAATCTTGTTATCCTGCTCGAATTTATTCGGTTGGATTTATATATGAAACAGATGATTATTTGCCTGAACAATTTATATGGAATTTATCTGACAGTGATAATACAAATTCTACAGTAGGTTTTGAACAAGTTAAATTATTCCAATCGTTGACTAATTTGCAGATAGATTATTACAGAACAGATACAGATGTAAAAGTATTAACAGCATTAAGTGCAGAAAATACTAATGGGAACTTTCAATATTGGAACGGTATTGCTTGGATAAATGGTATAGGACCCAATATAGTAGGGACTAGACGAAAGTTTGTTCCTAATCAATCTCTTTCTATTGCCCAAGATGTTTATGCCAAAATCAAAGTTATTTAGGATAAAATAAAATCGCTCGTAGATTCAATTTATATAATTCGCCTTTTATTATCAAAAAGTCGCAATCTACTCCTGGGTCTTCCAATTTAGGATTTAAAGACCGAGTTAATTTCACGCCTCCTGGAACTTTTACTCAGACAGCTTTATCTCTTACATTTTCTGATTCTGGATTAATATTTTCACCACCGCAATCTTTTTCACCAAAATCAGCTAATCCATTTTACACATATACTACTGATGGTTTAAAATTATATGTAAATGCGTTCTCTAAAGATTCTTACCCAGGTACAGGAAATGTTTGGTATGATCTTTCTGGTAATAATGCTAATGTCACTCTTGTAAATAGTCCAATAAAATCTCCATATTCTTTTGATTTTTCTGGTGCTACAGATTATGCTTCTGGAACTGTTGCTATAAATGACACAACTGCTGGAGATACTGTTACTGTTGAAATTCTTTTATATGGTGATTTAAGCGGACAAATGATTCCCTTTTCTTGGGGAAGTTACACAATTTATTTTAAAAATTCGTCTATAGGTTTTAATACATTTTCAGATGATATATTTGGTATTGATCAAACACCTTTCAATTTAGAATATAATCATTTCGTGTTTGTATTTAAAAGAAATCAACTTGAAAATTGTAAACTTTATATCAATGGAAATTTGCAAACATTATCACAAAGAATAAATGTTCATAATAATTCTAACGCTATTTTCAATAATGGAAATTTTATATTAGGAACAGGCAACGGTAGTTACAATGCTAATATCAAAACAAGCTATTTAAGAATCTACAATAAAGAATTAGCACAAGCAGAAGTTACACAAAACTATATCTGGTCAACAAAGATTTTTTATCCATTCTTTACAAACCCAAGCGCACCAGAAAAAATTACACAAGATTTAGTATTAGATATTGATGCTGGTAATCTTTATTCATATCCTAGCTCTGGAACAAAAGTAATATCACCTAAACCATATGATAATCCTTCTATTTTAAGATCTATGATTATGCCTCTAGGTCTCTCTACAAATTATATCGGAGGGGATGTTGAAGGTGTATTATATAATGGAGTTGGATTCTCTACAAATTTCGGCGGTGTATGGACGTTTGATGGAGCTAATGATTATATAGAATTTCCATACAATAGTGCAATAAATAATGCTGATAATTTTACTTTTGAATGCTGGTTTAAATCTAACAATATAGCTTTAGAACAAGTAATTTTCAATACAAATAATTATGGACAAAGCCCTGAGAGAGGATATCATATAGAAATTTACCAATCTAAAATGATCTTACAGGTCTTCCCCTCTCAGCAATTTACATTTTCTACTGTCACTTTACAATCTAATGTTTGGTATTTTCTTTCTGTAACATATAGCAATGGTTCTGTAAATTACTATGTTAACAATGTATCTGCTGGAACTGGGAATTACACTTTTATACCTTCTACAGCAACTTTATTAATTGGAAGATATCCTCAAGGATTTTTTAATCTTAATGGTCAAATAAGCAACTTAAGATTCTATTCAAGAGTATTAACTGAAACCGAAAGAAAATTCAACTACGAAGCTTTGTCTCCTAGATTCCAAGTACAAGCTTTAAATAATGTAAACTATCTACCAACTAAAGAAATGTATCCAGATATTGTTCAAACTGGATTACTTTTAAATATTGATCCTGGATATTATAAATCTTACACAGGATCTGGAACAACTATTAATTCTTTAGTCAACAATTACACTGGCACTCTTAATAACGGTGTAGGGTATTTAGCAAAAAATTACGGACAACTAGTTTTTGACGGTACTAATGATTATATTAGCATCCCAAATGCAGATCTTTTAAATCTTGGAAGCAGTTTTACTATTTCAGCATGGGTCAAGATTAATAATATTAGTGCTACTGGTGTTTATGCTATATTCAATAATTTTGACATAAATCCAGGTGTGGCAACAAAAGGCTATTCTTTTTATTGGATAGGCTCTGGAATATATGGCATTAATTCAAAAAGTATCGCATTACAATTTGGACAAAATGCATGGGAATGGAATGTTTATTCTTCAGCCGTTAACTCTATCAATGATACAAACTTTCATCATGTTGCAGTAACTATTTCAAATGCTAATACAAACAACCCCACTGTAAACTTTTATATAGATGGAAATGTTTCAACATCAAACTGGTGGAATTCTTCAACAAAAAGAGCAATTAATTATAATGATAATGTGAACGCAATAAGAATTGGTCATTATTACACTCCTGCAGATCCTAATTATGCAAACACTAATGTATACGCAAACATTAATCTAGGGAATGTTCAAATTTATACTACTGCATTATCTGCCAGAGATATAAAACAAAATTATAATGAAACATATTGGAAATTTAACACACAAATAAAATCTGGACAACAATTATATCTTGATGCTGGTAATAATAACTCATATTCCGGTTCTGGTACATCTATTTTAGATATTTCAGGCAATTCAAGAAATGGTACTCTTGTAAATGGGGTTGGATATAATTCTGGCTTTGATGGTATTTTAACTTTTGATGGAACGAATGATTATATTTCAGTTACGGTATCATCTTTAACAAATACTTCTGGATCTTATTCTGGATGGTTTTACTTCACTCAAGCTAATAACAATTGTGCTGTTGTTGCTACAAGTGGAAATCCAATGGGTGAATATTCTCTTGTTATGGGAATTACCAGTGCAAGTAGAATTAAAACCTATGTTTGGGACGGAAACGCAAAAACATTACAAAGTAGTGTTATATCTTTAAATCAATGGTATCATATCACCCTAACATGGACTGATAATGGTTTTTCTTTGCTTTATCTTGATGGAGTTTTACAAGGGTCAGTAGCACTATTAAACACTCAAAAACTTCAAGTTTTATTAATTGGTTCACAAGCTGGAACAACATCTGGTTTATCTAATTATTTCCAAGGATCTTTTAGTAATTTCCAAGTGTACAACAGAGCCTTATCCTTCTCTGAAATACAAGAAAATTACACAGCATATGCAAGTAAATTCGGTAAACAAGGAGTTGGATTCTTATTAGGTACAACAGGTCTTAAAAATGTAAACACACCATTACCTGCTTCTATTATATCTGCAGAGAATTTACCTGCTCATACATTTAATAATATCTTCTATGACAAATTTGATTATGGATTGAATTTAACAATTGGAGATACAGATTTTTATGAATTCGCTTCTGATTATGGAATTCAACAATTTGGAATGTTTAATTCATGGATCTATCCTATGGGCTTTAATAGTGATCCAGGAGCTAAATATTCTTTTAATACAGGTTTAAACTCTTTCTTAGATTACCCAGGAGCACCAATAACAAATACAGCTAGCTTTGAAAGAAATGGTATATATAGAGCTCCAAGTACTCCAGGTAATAAAGTAATAGCATATAATGTTCTTTATCCAAGAGGTACAACGTTCTTCTATTCAGGTTATTTAAAAACTAACCTATATTATGAAACAACAGGATTGACAGGTATAGGCTTTGGTCTTCAAGGTGATGTAAAATTAGGTTACTTTGCTGTTATTGATGTGAGAAATGGAACCGGAGAAACTGCTGCATTCCAAATAAGAAAAGATATCAATAATACAACACCATTAGCCACAGATACAGCAATTACAATACAAGCTGATAGATGGTATAGAATAACAATAACATGGTCCTCAGCTGGATTAATTACCGCTAAATTGTACGATGGTGTAGGACCTTTGCTGTCTACCATCACTCTTACTGATACTTCCTATACTACAGGCTATTTAGGTATTACAAGCTTCTCATTAAGCTCATTCGATAATCTTTCTAATATAGCAGCACAGTTCACTACTAATGCTGGAAATATCGCATCTGGAGAATCATTAAGTAACCTAAATTATATTCAACCGGGCGAAGTTAAAATATATCCACCATCATACACTACATCCCTAATCACAACTGGAGAAATATTAAGATTAGATGGAGCAAATTACGGTGGATCAACAATATGGACAGATTTATCAGCTAGCGCAAATAATGGTACTTTAACAAATAATCCAACATATACAGGATCAAATTATGGAGCGATTATATTTGATGGAGTAAATGATTTTGTAACATTAGGAAAAGATATTCTTAGTACAAGATATACCATTTCTGCTTGGTTTATGTTACATGTCCAACCAAATAATAGATACCAAGATTTATTTGATAGCCAATATTCTGGAATATTAGTAAATAGTGGTGGTGGACAGTTCTATTATAAAAACGTATCTCCTTATCTATTATCATTCTCATATAGTTTTAAATTCAATACATGGTACCAAATATCTGTAGTAAATGGTGCTAATACAAAATCTGTCTATGTTGACGGAGATCTTGTGGCTTCTGTCAATGATAGTAGTAATTATGAGCCAACAAGCAATTTTATTATTGGTAGTAATGCAGGAACACAAGAATTCCTAAGTGGCAAAATAGCTCATATTCATGCTTTCAATAGAGCTTTATCTTCTACTGAAATTAAACAGAACTATGATGCACTAAGAGAAAGATATAACAATAGCACGTTATTCAATCAATTCTATGATCAGATAAATAATGGTGATTTCTTTACATTTGGAGATGCTGATTATTATCTTCCTATGTCAGAATATGGTCCAGGATTTGGTATTACTCAACTATTCATGCCTCCTGCTTTAGCTTCTTCCGTTGTTCAAGCTGGAGTATCAGGATTAGGTCTATCAAGAGTACCTGGATATGATTATAGAGTAACTGCATATCCTGCTACATATGTTCCAGGTTCTAACTTCTTCTGGTCTGGATGGGTAAAAACAAATCCTAACTATATCACTACTGGTCACTCAGGTATTGGAATTGGAATACAACCATCAGATAAATATTCTGGTTACTTTGCTATTATTGATGTTAATAATGGATCCGGAGCTGCAGCATCTTTCCAATTGAGAGCTGGAATATATAACGCTCCTATTGCTTCTACCACTGGACTAAATATTACAGTAGATACATGGTACAGAATTAACATGTATTGGACTACTGCTGGTTTAGTAACTGCAGTATTGTACGATTCTTATGGTACAGAATTAGCAAATATATCTGCTACAAATTATTTATATAGTTCTGGATATTGTGGATTAGTATCTTATTCTAACAGTTCATTTGATAACTTTACTAATTTCCCATCACTTAGAATTAATAACGCTGGGAATATAGCCTCTCTTGAATCATTAGGTCTTCATTTCGTTCAACCTGGTCCTGTATTTATCTCTAATGTAACAGAAAAATCTATTGTTAAAACTAATCTGAATCTTTATTTAGATGCTGGTAAAACAACATCTTATATTGGATCAGGTAATGCATGGAATGATATATCAGGTAATAACAATAACCTTTCTTTTGGTGCCTATACTATCACCTATGATGCTGTAGATGGCGGTGGAGCTTTTGTTTTCAACGGTACTTATGAAGGAGCTATAGCTAACAATCCATCACTAAATCCACAGTATTTTACATTAGAGATGTGGGTGAAATTCCCAGCAGTACCATTCACAGGTATTCCATATAATAAAGAAGGTTTATATAGATTACTTGTATCTGAAGTATTTACATCTACAGTTTCCACAAGATTAGGAGTTACAGGATGGCAAGCTTATAATGGTGTAAAAACCGTCAAAGCTAACACATGGCATCACTGTGTAGCAACATATAGTGGACAGTATGTAAGAATATACTTAGATGGAGAACTAGATGCAGAACATATAGTTAATGGCGGGCCTTCACCGGGCAATAATACAAGCACACTTTATATAGGTGCATATTTACCAGGATCATATAGATTCTACGGTAGGATTTCTCAGGTTAGATTATATTCAGTAGCTTTATTACCATCTCAAGTAAAACAGAATTATGAAGCTGATGTGCAAAGATATGGTAGATCTTATATCCTTCCTAAACATACCTTAAAGAATTTAAACACTACTTTCCCTACAGGTATAACTTCATCTGAATTATTGACCACTACTCACGAATTTACTAACCTGTTCTATGAAGAATTTGAAACAGCTAGCTCATTGGACTTTGGAGATGTAGTAGATTATACTAAATCAGAAACAACATCTGAAATATATGGTATAGCAAACTATAATTTGCCTCCAGGAATTAATGCTGGAGCTACTGGATTTGGTCTATATTGGTTTACTATGGGGCCTTTACTCAAACCATATGTCAAATATACTGGTTTATTTGGCTTTGGTATGAAGAGAATAGAAGGCGGTAGTAGTAATAAAGTTCTAGTATATAAAGCGGTATATAAGAGATCACCAACTTTCTTCTGGTCAGGATTCGTCAAGACTTACTTCGGATATACAACTACTGGCTTATCTGGAATTGGTATAGCAATTCAACCAAACAATATCTATAATGGATACTATGCTGTTATAGAT
>JACCDO010157565.1_pt1 | contig 37086 bp, 29 predicted proteins | sample 7446101 | NCBI WGS metagenome assembly JACCDO01 (sample SAMN15323440, study PRJNA562643) | freshwater metagenome | isolation source: river surface water | place: USA:Blue River Watershed | collected 2017-08-16 | reverse complement strand
CCAACACAAAATCCGACGCCGCTAATACGGCTGCGGCAAAAGAGATGGAGGCGCGGATGAAGGAGATGTTGGAAGTTCGGGCTGCCCAGGATGGGGGCAATTTCAAGGTGCGACCTAGCTGGACTGCTGGGCCTGCTGGTCCTGGTGCTGCTATACAACCTTCCGCAGCATCGCATGTGGGTGCACCGCAGTAACTTCGAACGTTGGGTCAATTTGTAGGACGCCCGAAGTCATCCATACATTCACTGCATCCAGGATATCCGACGATTGAATATCGTCTACAATAATGAGACCCCCAGGTTTGGCCAACATATATGCCGCAAACAAATCACTTGTTGCGCATTCTGCGGAATGCCCGCCATCCACATGCACAACATCAAACGTCCCTAGGGCACCAGGATTGGTCTGTATCCATCGAGGAATGGTTACACGCGAATCGCCGTATACCATCTGAATATTCTTTTCCGGATACCACTGTCGAATAGCATCCGCACAGGGACGGGTGTAAGTATGATCTCCCAGATCAAAGAATATGTGGTGCGCCTCAGAATGGGAGGCCGCCAGAAACAAGATGGCACTATGGCCAGCATTGAATCCGATTTCGGCAATATATCGTTGACCCTCTGCGGCACGGGAAAGATTCCGCCGCTTCGAATCCAACTTAGGCTCGCGAATAAGTGTCTGGTTGATATACATGCAATTTCCCTCCAGGATTTCGCCAGTTGCACGAATGATGCCCTCTAGGCCTGCCACTTGGTCTTCATGTGGCATGTTGCTTTTTGGAATATATTCTGCATTTCTTAAACCCCTACATAATAGAATGAAGATAACCCGTTTTCACGTCATTTTATTACTAATTGTGTTTATTGTAGGATGTGCAATGCTGTGGGCGATTTCAAAACATACAAGCGTGGAGAACTTTACCGTGCAGAAACATGTTCGACATTTATACACACGCACAATTCCTCGTGGAATGGGCGATTTTATTCGTGGAAGCATTGTTCTAGCAAAACTATGCAAAGAACGAGGTGTATCCTTTGATATTGATTATTCCATGCACCCCATTCATAATTATATGATAAATTCCAAAAAGAACGCAGCATTTGAAACAAATATGAGCGCTGTAAGGACATTAGAAGACAAAGTGCATACAATTCAAGAAATGAATGCGGAACTTGATAAGGAATTGGCCAATAAAGATTTAGTTTTTTTTGGAGCAGTCAATCCACATATTGTGTACCCTATTGACGATGATATACGAGCATTTGTGCGGGATTCCTTTTTACCAACAGATGAAATAAAGAATGCGGTGGATGAAACGGTAATTAAGTTATTAGGAGAAAAGAAACCGTATGCAATTGTTCATGCACGCATGGGCGATCACATTCTAGTGGACAAACATACAGAGAATTCCTCAAAATACGATACTATACGCGAAAAAATAAAATCACAATTGCACAATGTGAAGGATATGCCTATTCTGGTTCTATCCGATGACCCAAACTTCAAAACCTACTTGCATGAAAAAGATGGATATTTCGCCGTACCTACACAGCCATTGCACACAATGAAAGATGGCGATGTGAAAGATACAATGGTTGACTTTTTTTTACTGTGTGGTGCGAGTGCTATTATACAATATTCAACATATGAATGGGGTTCCGGATTCAGTGATAGAGCGATTGATTTGTACAACATTCCGAAGTATAAAGCATAATAAAATATTGAAACCTCACAAAATCTAAAGGCATCCCGCCTAGCAAACAGCAGAAGAGTCTACGTGCAATGGGTGGTCCAGTTATCGGTATTGATCTAGGCACTACTTTTTCCTGTGTTGGAATCTGGCAGAATGACCGTGTAGAGATTATAGCCAGCGAGTCTGGGGCACGTACGGTGCCCTCTATGGTATCGTTTACAGATACCGAGCGTTTGATTGGTGATGCGGCACGTGCTGCAGCAGCCGCTTTCCCGCGGTCCACTGTCTTCGACGCCAAGCGTATGATTGGTCGCGATTTCAAGGATTCGCAGCTCCAGAAGGACCTGAAGCACTTTCCCTACAAAGTATTTGATGACGGCAAGGGTCGTCCTAAGATTGCCGTGGAGACCAAGGACGGTGAGAAGGAGTTCTATGCAGTGGAGATTTCCGCCATGGTGCTCCAGAAGATGAAGACAATCGCGGAGGCATACCTGGGGCAGCCTGTGAAGGATGCAGTGGTGACTGTGCCGGCCTATTTCAATGATGCACAGCGCCAGGAGACCAAGGATGCCGGTGCTATTGCCGGTCTGAATGTGCTACGCATTATTAATGAGCCGACTGCGGCTGCTATCGCATACGGCCTGGATAAGAAGAAGGGCAATGGGGAGACCCAGGTCCTTATTTTCGATCTCGGTGGTAAACAGTAACTGCTTCCGAGTATAAACAAAACCTGGTGAATTGACGGGAAACCCCTTAGAGCCTTTTCTACCAACCAAGCCTAGTAATAGAGTTTGGGGCACACTGTAATAAGCTGTGGTATGGTAAAAAAGAAAAGGATTGGGCAATCCGCAGCCAAGCATCCTACGAAAGAGGATGAAGGTTCAGAGACTAGATTGAGTATCCTACAGCCCATTGCCGGGCCACGGAGAACAATCCACGAGTTCCAGGATTTCCAACATAGTATGTTGGAAATAAGATATAGTCCGAACTTACATGAAAGTGTAAGAGGCATTGGATAAAGAGCCAGTGCGATAACACAAAGGGTACTTTCGATGTTTCACTACTGTCCATTGAGGATGGTGTATTTGAGGTTCGCGCTACAGCGGGCGATACGCACCTGGGCGGTGAAGATTTCGACAATCTGATTGTCGACTGGGCGGCGGAGGAGTTCCGCCGCAAGACTAAGCTGGATATTAAGGACAATCCTCGTGCTCTGCGGCGTCTACGTACAGCCTGTGAGCGCGCCAAGCGTGTCCTGTCCTCCTCTTCGCAGGCCACGATTGAGGTGGATTCCCTGGCCGATGGCCAGGATTTCAATACAACCCTAACACGCGCCAAGTTCGAGTCCCTGTGCGACTCCCTGTTCCGCAAGTGCATGGGTCCTGTGGAGCAGGTTCTGCGCGACGCCAAGATGTCCAAGGAGCGGGTGGATGATATTGTGCTGGTGGGCGGTTCCTCCCGCATCCCCCGTGTCCAACAGCTCCTCCGTGATTTCTTCAACGGCAAGGAACTGTGCCAGTCCATCAATCCTGATGAGGCCGTGGCCTACGGTGCAGCCGTACAGGGCGCCATTCTGGGCGGCGACAAGTCCGAGAAGATTAACGACATTATTCTGCTGGATGTATGCCCTCTGACGCTGGGCATTGAAACTGCCGGCGGTGTAATGACTCCACTGATTAAGCGGAATACCACGGTCCCAACAAAGAAGTCGCAGACTTTCTCCACCTTTGCAGACAACCAGACGCAGGTGAAGATTAAGATTTATCAGGGTGAGCGTGCTATGACCCGCGATTGCGACGCCCTGGGTGAGTTTGACCTGAATGGGATTCCCCCCATGCCCCGCGGCGTCCCACAGATTGAGATTACCTACGATTTGGACGCCAATGGTATTCTGAATGTGTCGGCATCCGAGAAGTCTACCGGAAAGTCCAACAAGATTACCATCACAAATGATAAGTCGCGCAGTAAGGAGGATATTGAGAAGATGATTCAGGAGGCGGAGAAGTATGCCGCGGCGGACAAGGAGGTGATGGAGCGCGTAGAGGCCCGCAATAGCGCGGAGAGTTATCTGTACAATGCCCGCAATAGCGTGCGCGAGGACAAAGTAAAGGAGAAGCTGGGGGTAGAGGATATTGATGCCGTGGAGAAGGTGGTGACGGAGGGCCTGGCCTGGCTCGATGAGAACCGCGAGATGACTGCGGAGGAGGTAAAAGAGAAGCAGAAGGGATGGGAGGAGGCCATTCGCCCTGTGCTGATGAAGCTGTATGAAGCAGCAGCAACCTCTGCTGCTACACCTGAAGCAGAAGCAGCAGCCCCTTCAGAACCCAAGGTCGAGGAGGTGGATTAATACAGTGTGAACATATATACGGACTATGTAGGGAATTCAGAATTTCCAACATAATTCATGATATGGATGTGTGTATATATTTATTTTTTCAACTTAAAATCTTTCTTAAGTGATGTAAATTGTTTTGCTACAGGATCTGTTTGCTTCTCTTCTGGTAAAAATAATTCATAAAAGAATATTATACCATCATAAGAAACATTGCGTGATTTTGATTTTATATATATACCCATACAATTGAGCATTGAATCTGTGTTAACATCCCGGTCATTTACATATATATTAATTGTGGATAGACACTGTTTCCATATTATATTTCGATTAAAATAGTCTGGTGTATTTTTTATAGAATTTATTTGAATTTCAAGCGTGCGTCTTAATTCAAGATAATGACTGTTTGCCTTTTCTAGCAAAGGTCTGCAAGTATCGCCATCTGTTAGCTGGGTCTTTATGGAAATTTCACCTGTGCCTGTGCCTGGGTTTTGCGCCAAAGGTGCTTCAGGAATCACAATTATCGGAAGTCGCAATGGCGCGCCTTGTTGGTTTTGGAATCCTTGTGTTTGTGTCTGTTGTTGTGCGGTTTGTTCAGCAGGAGGAGCATGCATCGGTTTGAGCCGGTAAGAATACCGTCTGAATAATTCAAAATACTGCGCACCATATTTGCGTTCAAAAAAGTTCATGGGAATACAATGTACTCCGCGATCTTTTGCGATGCCCCAATTCCATTGGTTGGTCCGTGCCTCCTCAGGCGAAGGAATCACAAATGTAATCATGCTGGAAATATAGCGAATCCGTGTACTATCATCTGTACTGATATTCGCCAAATCAGCCACTGAATACTCGATTTTCATTAGGGCCGCAGTAGAGTCCGTGGAGCTGGGTGTAGGGGCGCACATATTGATGTAGGGCAACAAGGTAGGCGCCAACGTCTCCAATTCACCCTTCATTCGGTTCGCCAAAAATACGACTTTGCCCTGTAATTCCCCCAAGGGTGTCTTTATCAGCAGGCCAGGATTCCGGCAACTGGAAAAACTCGGGTCCAGCAGATAGGGGTTCGCAAACTTTGCGATAGCCTCCGCCACGCCCTTATAGGTCTCGGTGCGTGGTGAGCCGCGAAACCGCAAATACAGAATCGCCAGGTCATTCCGAGTATCCTTGTTGGCGTTCTGGATTCTTCCAGCATATATATTCGTCAAAATAGTTTCCAGGGCCACCGAGAAACTCAAGGTATTCATGGAAACGCGTCGCCAGCTGGTGCCCTCTTCCACGACTTGTAGGACAGGCTGGAATCGTCCCTGGGGATGCATGCTTGGCCAGATTTCCAACACAAATGCCCTTGCCCCTCCTGCGACTGCGAAGGCAACGGCGTCCTTCGAAAACACATACTCTAGGTCGCGCGGATTTGCCGAAGAAGACTCGGTAGGGAAGAAACACCCCGTCATATTTACCGTGGAAAAGTAAAAGTTGCTAAGGGCAGTTGTTGTATCATTGGGTGAATTCGCCAGGTCATCCTTTCTACACTCAGTAGCCTCCGTGCCTTCGGCGCGATCACAGGGATCCAAGTATTTTTGCAGTCCATATCGCAATGCCTCACCATCCACAATCCCCTGTGCAGTAGCATATCGTCCACTCACAATATCACGTAAGTTATCAGTCGATTCATAAGTTCCCTTGAATTTAATCCATACAAGGAAACAGGCTAGCGCGCACAAAAAGATTAGGAGAACGCCTTTCCAGGGGAACGTGCCTTCGGTAACGAGACGCTCTTTTAGGAGTGTTGGGAGTCCAACAACCTTATTCATTGCCTTGGTGAATGTTGATTTTGCTGCTGCTGCAGCTGTAGTTGTTGCCGCTGTGGAGGACATACTCTATAGGGGTGCGAGAGTATCGGGTTCCATTATCTACCTACCAGCCAACTTGTAGGCGAGTGCTAATCGGTCCATGGAATTCATAACAGGTTTCTTTGCTGCAGCATAGGCCGCGGCTTCCGGTGTAAGATGCGTAATTTGCGGGGTTTCGGCAATAAAGCGTCGGGCCTCTTCGGCAATTTCGGCGTAGAGTTCATCGACTGCCGACATAGCCATTTTCATGCCCTCTATCGGAGGTGTGGGTGGCGCGGTCGCAAGGAGTGATAAGGACTTCTGGTGCTTTTCTTGTGCATAGAGGGCTAATGCGACAAATACGTCGCGGCGTCCCTTTGTACCAAGTTTTGTCCAGGTCGTGGCGAGGAGTTCCCACATACAGCGGGCATCCTCCGCCGGCATACAACGGGCTTCTTCCAGGAGGTCTTTCAGGAGCGCTACGAGAAACCACGCCACGGATTTCCGTTGCTTACCTGTAATATCTGGGGGCGCCCGTTCCTTTACCGGCGGCACCTCCTTCTGCGTATCCATAGTCAGCAACCATACTATCCAAAACAACATACGGGGTGCCTGATTCGCCCGTAGCGCCGCCTCAAGCTCATTTCCAATCGTCTTGAGGTCATGCCCATCCTGCCCACCTACCCATACACGCCTACATGCCACTTGGTCCCCTGCACCACCTCCACTTCGTAGACGTGCCCGCATGGCCTCGGACTCGCGAAAACAGTCCTCAGGTTTCGGGATGGCTGGTAAGACACGCTTTACTCCCAACACGAGCCACGCGACTGCCTCGGCAACTGCCTGGCGTACAGAAGGTGTATTGCGAACTACGCGAATATCGCCGCCCGCTTTGGACCATATGAGGCGGATATGTTGGATGTTCTTGATCCATACCTGGGGCCAGCCGGGTGCTAATCCTGGTCCCAACATCTGCGCCCATATATGAAATAGATGCGCCTCTAGCCGCCCGAGACCACCTGGAGAACATACGAGTTCCGCTGCCCATCGCTGGGCTTTCGTCATATCTCCAGCAGCTACGGACTTTGTTAGCGCTCCTCCTACATCGCCCCAGCCATAGCCACATAATGTATGTTTCTCTGTACTAGGAGTTCCTGCAGTTCCTGCACCTCCGGCAGCCGCCATATTCTGTTGCTCTGTGGGATTTTACAATGCAAAAATATACTTAACAATTGGCTGTCTATTTTTACTCAGTCTCAAATTCCAGACTACGCTTTGTGAAGAAACGCCATCGAATAATAGACCGGTCAGCGACAGAAGGCACCCAGGATGCAATCTTCTGAATCTGTGTAGTCTTTCCTGGAATCTCTGCATAAATATCTGCAGGTGCAATGGGCTTACAAGTGATATGTAGAGGTTCAAAGACACATTGGTAAAACCGGTAGCGGTCCTCGGAAGAAGGAGGGGGACAAGGAGCAGCAGCAACAGCAGCAACAGCCAAAACAGCCGAAGGCGGAGGTACACATGCCGCACCGCCCACAGCTGCCGAAAGGATACCGGAAGAATTCAGTTCAGACATATTGGAAAGAGAGAAGAGGATGGAGATATGTTGGGATTCCAGATACACGCTGGCGTCAAATTTTTCGCGCACCATGCAAAATGGGCGGCCTTCTCTCCTATCCGGCAAAGCAAATCGTGCCTGAGGGACTTAAAGACACAGAGGTTGCACACATTGCTGCAACTGAAGCACCAGCAGCACCAGAGGCAGTACCAGAATCCCAACAAAGTACCGAAATGCCCTTGGCCACGCAAGAGACAGTACCAGAATCCCAACAAAGTACTGTAATGCCCTTGGCCACGCAAGAGGCAGTACCAGAATCCCAACAAAACACTGAAATGTCCTTGAACGCGCAAGAGACAGTACCAGAATCCCAACAAAGTACCGAACCTCCCTCAAAGTCTGAAGAAACCCCTGCGCCTAAAAAAAGCAAAAAGCATAAGAAGTCCAAAAAACATGCATAATTTGCGAACCCTAAATAAGATGTCCTGGGCACTCGATACACTCCAAGTGGTTCTAGTGGTCCTCCTAGCAATTTTCATCACGAATTACCTCTTCATGCGATGGTCCATGCATCACAAGCGTGTCTCCGCAATCGGTGACGCCGATATGGAAGGATTCGCCAATCCCGAGGCGGCCGTGGATGCAAACACTGTAGTAATTGGAAATGAATTGCTGTTTGATGATTTTTATGCAAAAGTGTACGACCAGATTGTAGCAGGAAGTGAGCGCCAGGATGCCGAGGTCACTCTTTCCATGGGTTGGGTCAAAACACAACAGCCCGAAGTTTCCCACATCCAAGTCCTTGATATTGGGTGTGGAACTGGTGGGCAAGTTGCCGCATTCAAGAAACTCGGCGTAGCAAAGGCTGTAGGCATTGATAGGTCCGAATCCATGATAACACGTGCTCGGTCACTTCGCAAAGACATGGATTTACGTGTTGGGGACGCTGAAAGTATTGGAACTGCCGCAGCAGGTGAATTCAACCTTGTAACACTGTATTACTTTACATTCTATTACTTACAGGACCGCGTGAATGCAGTGCGCAATTTCTACCAATGGTTGCAACCTGGCGGTTGTCTCATTATCCACCTGGTGAACCGCGAGAAGTTCGACCCTATTTTGGAATCCGCCTCGCCATTCATGGCCTTTTCCGTGCAAAAGTACTCAAAAGAGCGAGTAACCCATAGCAAAGTGAGCTTTGATAAGTTTGACTATGAGGCCGATTTCAACCTAGACGGATCCAAGGCACAATTTACGGAAATCTTCAAATTCGCAGATGGCCGGAAACGCAAGCAGGTTCATACACTCCGTATGCCGACCATGGCCCAAGTTGTGAGCGAAGTTGAGTCGGTTGGCTTCAAATACAAACAATATATCGATATGACTAGCATCGGCTACGAATATCAATACCTCTTTTGCTTCGTCCGGTAAACCAAGCCCTTCATTTCTATAAAATCAATGTAGGCCTACATGTACCCATACTTGTAGGCCTACATTTCTGCAAACACATAAAATTTTCATTTTCAAAACGCCAAAAATCAAAAAGGTATTTCTTGAACCCCAGGGCATGAGTGCCATTACTTATTTTGCTTTACTCGCTAAGAATGATTATGAGTTATGCGATATTGAATATATATGACTGATAATCAACTTTCTTCGATTTAATCGCGTATGATTAGATAACGATTGTGCGACTTTGCAAAGTTATTAATTGTATTGTTAAACCTATTTGCATCAGAAACAGTCTCTTTTCCATCCTCATCTTTTGTAATCTTCGATGATGGCATCAGATTAGATAGGAACCATCCAGTCTTATCACGAACTTCATATGACATAAATGCACCCTTAGTAGGCTTCTGAGACTGAAAGTCTTTGTGAATTTCAGTGTATACATCTACAATAGATGTATCAGAAAAGGGTCCAACATAAAGTAGATCACCATTCCTTGCACAAATCATGTCAGAGTTATCAGTTGCCATTTTGAAAGATGCATATTTCCCTTTGAATATTGGATGCCTTCAATTTTGAGCAATCCGTCTAAAAAAGTTCCCCAAGATCCCCAAGATCCTTTTTACTTTTTTTGGCACACCAAGGCATTCCTCCACTTCCTACATATCCCCAAAGATCCCTAAGATCCATATACATTTCACAAATCTGTACCACAAACTAATGGAATTTTATCATATATGTTGGAAATCCTGGGCCGGCAAGGAATGCCTCGAATACCCCAGAACCCCCTAAACATGCATTTGCATTTTTTCGGATTCCAAAAGTCTTCCAGGATCCGCGGACTTCGGCAGACTTTTGAAAACCACTTTTTTTGATTCCAGGGATCCCACGGGGTCCCACGGGGTCCCAAGGGGTTCCAAGGGGTCCCAATGGGTCCCAAGGGGTTCCAAGGGGTCCCAAGGGTTTCAGAACTTTTAGGAGCGGATGTTGGAAGTAAAGGTATTCCAAAAAACGCGAGGCAGGGTCTGGCGTGGTTTGGTGGTTTGGTGGTTTGGTGGTTTGGTGAATTTCAGGATCCGCAACAACCCAACAAGGTCCCCAAAAGGTTCAGGACTTTTCGAGGCGGATGTTGGAAGTCGAGGAATCCCAAAAACCATAAAGTAGGGTCTAGCGCGAATTACGGTAATTCCAGGATCCCCAACAACCCAACAAGGTCCCAAAAAGGTTCAGGACTTTGGAGGCAGATGTTGGAAGTAAAGGTATTCCAAAAAACGCGAGGCAGGGTCTGGCGCGAATTACGGTAATTCCAGGATCCGTAACAATCGGTCGAGAATGTTAGAAGTGAAGGAATCAAATACGGTCCTCTTTCAGTTTATCGGCAACGCATCGAACTACCTGAGATTCAAGGATTTTACGGTCGTGTGCCTTGTAGTCAAAGGTACAACTGTGTGCCTCAGGGAGACGATGTGCCAAACAATGGCGTATTCCACATCGACAAGCAATATCTGCTAATAGCAGTTTATGCTTGCACATAGGACATCTAGTTTGCGGTTTTGCCGGCTTGACTGGCTTAGCTGTTTCCTCAGCAGCAGGTTCCGGTGTACATTGGCGCAACATACGTTCCAAGAACTCCGAGGAAAGAAGAGGCACATTCATAAAATTGGACGAGGACATTCTAACAATGGAGGGGTAAAGACTGTAAACACCACAATCCCAACACGAGTCCCTCGAATGCGCCCATTTCAACTTTTGCGAAATGTAAGTCAGTTCTGGTCTACTACGGAGACTGCTGGACCTACGACATGGGATGTTTTGCGATTCTGGGACCATCCACGGCCTCTTCGGCCCGTTGCACGAAGTCGCCCATCTCCCTTTGGTCTATGGACTGCACCTGACCGTGCGTCAGTAGCCGATGCACATGCCTTAACCACTTTTTGGAGAACCTATTACGGTGGCGAGGATTGGACATATGAACCAGAGGCAGATTGGGTGGCCTCACAACTCAAGGATTCCAACACAATAGCCCTGGTCGTTCGCAACCAGCAGGCAGGAGCAATTGTTGGGAGCATAGTATGTCGAAGTCTCACAGGACCCGCAGGGTATTTTCGGTTGGGAACGCATGGGCTAGCAAATGCCTATATCATCGAAGGACTCTGTATTCATCCGGATTGGCGCGGAAAACATCTGGCCGGTTGGTTAATCGCATGGATTGATCATTTGGCGAACCAAAACGGACCTCAGGCATTCTTCTGGTCTCGCGAGGCATTGCCCAAAGACATAACCTATGTAGCAAGCCATCAATATGGATATGTTCGTCTTCGGGATTTATCCACTGGGCCGCAGTTGTCTGCCCGTGCAGACAACGACACCATGGAGGTAGACTGGGCGACTTTTCGGCGTATATGGACATCGTATATACAGCGATGGGATACGTTGGGGGAGGCTGCATTTCCAACATCCCTCCCTGAAGACCCTTTGCGCGTTTGGCGATGCGGGTCGCATTATGTTGTTGTTTCGGATACGCGCCGGCGTGTTCGTCAGTGGGGAGGGAAAGTATGGGAAGTACAGTTTTGCGGGGATTTGTATGAACCAACGCGCCAGCAAGGGGACGCAAGGAGGATGTTGGAAGTTGTGGGGTCTTTGTTGGCTGCAGAGGGGGATGGACTCCTCTTTGTGGGGTCAGCGCCTTGGCTAGGTGGATGTGTATCCAGCTGGCCAAGACCATGGATTGTTGGAACCGCGGGTGTTCATACAACCTACATATATAATTACATGCCGCCAGTCTTTCACCGTCTGGCGACTCTCTTTTTACGCAATGAGATGTAACGTTTGTTGCGCTTGCGGTTGTTGGGCACACGCCGTGTTGCATGCTTATACTTACTGCCTCCTCCAGTTGCTGCTGTTGCTGTTACTGCACCTGTGTTTGTGGCCGTGGATGCCGGTGATGCTGCAATACTGCGGGCTACCTTGAGTGCAGAAAGTGTTTTACCATATTCCAGTTCTACTTCGACATAATGGAGTTCCAACAGTCGGCGGGCTTCCACCATAGCCTTATTGAGTTCGGTTATGGAATTGTCGCGCGCAAAACGAGGGTGTAGCCGTAGAATAGGGGCACGTGTCTGGAATCCACCAGGCATTTTGAGAATATCTGTAAAATCTCTATCGATTATGAATACGGTGTTGAGGAATTTCAGGACATTTTGGAGATGAGACAAATACATACGTTTGAGATTCGCATACCCTCCCTGTAAGATTTTCAGGAGTTGTTTCTGGTCAATTGAGATTCCACTTGCATTACATATCTCATCTTCTGTAGCAGGCTTGTCTTTATGGTCAAAGTTATAGCCCCAAATACGGTCTCCCGCAGCTTTTTCTATTATGGTATTCGGCAACTTATTTAAAAACGCGTTTTTTGCATCACTGAATGTAGGTGGCTGTTGAAAAATATCGCGGTAAAGGGTTCCGAAGAGTGCATATGCAGGAATACTGGACATATTACCCTCCCAAGTATCTTTACATAGTTTCACTATGAGCGATTTCTTATCTTGACCACTTTCACTCATTAGCAAGAATGCACGATAGGCTGCAGGACTCTGGAGTTCCTCACTCTTAGCGGATAGCTTTTTACCATATTCCTGAATCGAATCAATAAAATTCGTATTCAATCCGAATTTATTTATGAAATTATCAAGCATTTCAGCTCCCTTTTCCTCACCTAATTTCTTAACAAGATAAGTGGATGTGGGCACTTTCTTAAAAATATCTTCGAGCTTATCTTTGAGAGGAGTTGCATCGGACCTGGATACTTGTCCACGGCGATTCAGGAATTTTTGGTAATCGTAGGTGTTTCCTGCATAGTCCATAATAAATTGCGCAAGGACTTGGCGCTTAGGGGCGGACTGTTGGAATTGTGGAGGCTGTTGGAATTGCGAGGACTCTTCCTCTCTTTCTGCTTCTTGTTCTGGTTTGTACAGTTTCACGATGAGATAGTCGATGGCGCCTCCTCTACTAGCAGCAGACATATTAGATACAGATTCAACTCTCTGCCGCCCATATGGAAATGCCGCTGCTGCTAGCGGCTGATTATTCTTCCATTGCTGTCCTACTACTACTTCTGTTCCTACTGGTGCCGCCGCTGCTGCTAGTGCTGCTGGTTGCTGCTGCTGTTGTCCTGCTGGTGCCGCTGCTGCTAGTGCTGCTGGTTGCTGCTGCTGTTGTCCTACTGGTGCCGCTGCTGCTGGTTGCTGCTGTCCTACTGGTTGCTGTTGTCCTACTGGTGCCGCTGCTGCTGGTTGCTGCTGTCCTACTGGTTGCTGTTGTCCTACTGGTATTGCTCCTGTTTCAGCTGCTGCTTGTCCTGTTAGCAAAAGTGGTGCTCCTACTCTTAGTGCGGCGGCTGCTACCGCTGCAGGTTGCTGCCCTGGTTGCTGCCCTGGTTGCTGCTGTTGTCTTAATGGTGCTACTGGTTGCTGTTGCTGCCCTGTTGCAGCTTCTTGAATAGCTTTCATATTGCTATTTAATTTTCTAATTATATCATTTATCTGATTCACTGTTTTTTCGTATGTTTCTTCACCCATCAATGGATGATTGCGCAATTGTGTATTTTTATTTTCTATTTGAAGTTTATTTGTAAACATCTTATCTAGTTCAGATTTTAATGATTGTATAGCTATTTCAAATGAAGCAATTGATGATTTTGTTGAAGTATGAAGCCTAATCGAATCAAACACTAATGCTTCCAAGTCTGGTTTTTGCAGTTGTTGTTTGTCTTTTATTGATGCAGATGCATATAACTTATCTATGCCGGGTTTCAAAGTATTATTATCATAAAGAATACTAGTCATTTGTTGGAATAGTGTCTTTATGTTGTTCAAATGTGAGTTTGCTTCAGTCAATGTTTCTTTTGCAGTAAACTGACTTTGTGCAAGTGCTGTTTTTGTTTCATAATTAGTTTTAGCTTTCTCGTACTTTGCCTTTTCTTCCTCTGCCTTTTTACGCTCATCAATTTGAATGGAAGGCGGAAGTCCCCACACACTACTGGTATATCTGGACCCAGTAGAACCTGTGGTAGAAGTTGAACCTTGCCCTTGTGCTAACACGTTCGATGAACTTCCCTCGGACCCAGGCATGAACGTCTGGTCTGTAACATACTCCATTTCAATCCCAAATACACGGAATCCATCTTCACCGTTCATGGATTTACGGAAGATATATCCATCGCGGTTCAAAAATATGCCGCCAATACCAATCTGGAATACATTTCCAAGGGATCCCAACACCTCCGCCAGAGTCCGATAATTCTTAAAACTCGCCAACAGTTGTTCCGGTATCTCACCAAGTCTACTCACCACCTCCTCTGGAATAGCGGGAACCTCAACAGTAGAAGCCTGTAATTTAGGCGTCTCAATGGTGGGAATCGCCACACTAGCAGCAAGTGCAGCAATCATAAGCACGAATTGCAGCAAAAACTTGGAAATATTTGTGCACATTTCCTTGCGAGTCTCGGATTTTTGAATATCACGGTATCCCTGTTCACTTATGAAGGATGCATCCATAAGTTGGCCTTTTCGTGATAAAAACTTCAGGTTCTGGAACTCCTTATCGACTTCCTTGGAGAGCGTAATAATCAACTCTTCGCAGGAGTCCTGTTCAGCACTGACCAATTTACTCAACTCCATTAAGTTGTTTTTTTCCAACAGCAGTTGAAAAAGATTGGATACAATATCCAGGTTCCGTTGTTGGTCCACTGGAAGTGTGAATTTTCCAATTTCGGCACCTCCAGGGCCTCCTAAGGTAGATGCACCGGCCCCCATTCTACTTAGGCTTCCTACATTCCTTCTCCTCCAACTGTTTGAAAAGCGTGGGCTTCCAGGGTTCAATGCGTTTCATGCACTTCTGTAGGGTCGCCACGCTAATTCCACATACAGCGGCGATATCCTGATTGGTCTTCGGGAAGCCGAGATGTTGGGATGCTAGGGCAATCGAACAGGCCGCTAGCGAAGGCGGTGTGGTTTCGGGACATATGCCCAGTTCATCCAGGAGATTGCCCATATGAATCGCCAGTTCATCCATAACTCCCAACATCGCCCGTGGTGTCTCCAGCCTCAGAATCGCCGGCTCCAGGTAGTGTCGGAAATTGGTAGATGGGGTGGCTACAGGCTGCAGAATAATAGGGGTGGCTACGGCCGTTGCATCCGATGCAACCTTAGTTGCAGGGGTTGCTACGGTTGCTGCAGTTGCTGCAGTGGCCTTATTTGCGTTGGAGTTTGCTGTCGCTGTCGCTGTCGCTGTCGCATCCTCCGTAGCCGCCTTGCGTGCCGCTGCATGCAAATGCTCGTCCAGTAGTCCCGCAAACTGCTTCACCCCGCGTGTAATCAGCTTCATATCAATCTTAAAGATTTCCGCTATTTCTGCAGGTCGCCGTGGTGTATCGTGACGTTTCAGAGACTCAAAGAGACATGCCGCCATCAGGGCCTCCTTCTGCTGACCCCGGCATATACACAAAGGACTCACCTGTGCATATAACTGCTTCGTCTCCTCCAGAATCGCGCCCGAAATACCAGCATTCGCCGCACGTACCTGGAGCCCCTCAAATACATTCCAGAGAGTGCGCTCACGATACGGCATCACATTCCAGAGATGATACTGCCGAATCTTTTGCATCGCGCGAGATTCACCGGGTCGTGCGACAATCCGCGTGCCCAGTGACGACTCAGGCAGCAAAGGATTCATCGGATTCCCTACACGTGTTGGGTCGGGTGACCTATCCTCCGACCCAAACCATCGATATTCGGCCGACGACGTAACCTCGTATCCAAAGGAATACCCGCATTTCCTACATATCGCCTCCTCCTCCTCAATCGCCACCCACTGGTCCGTGGAGCAATCAGGGCAGATATAGGCGGATGTTGGGAGTGCAGGTGTTTCCTTCGTCAACCAGGCTTCTAAGGGATCCGGCTCCAACGGCGTCGGGTCTTGTGCTTGCGCAGCCACTTGCGCAGCAGCAGTCACATGCAAAGCGGTAAGTCCTGGAAAGAGTGATCCCATGGCCTAAATGTTCCATACCTGCCCAGAAGCCTTTGTGTATTTGTTCAATTTTGAATTCAACAACCATGCTAGGAGAAATATGAACGGACCTGAGTTTCCGAACTATAGTTATGCAGACGAATTGAAATCACCGCGTGAATTGGGAATTAAGCGCGATGGTTCCTTTGACGGAATTATGCGTGCAGTTGCCGGCATCAACTATTACGCAGATACAGTGGGGTTCGGTGAATCCACAATGTTCGCGAAGGAACAGGGTATGCAACAATCGCCCCTCGGCATTCGGTATTTTGTGGAAACCGGTGCATTATGTTCGAATGGCGCACCTATGGCCGAATATGTTGATACAATCCCCAAAGGCATGCCTGGACGTGTTGGGGAAGAAATGAAAAATATGGGACTGCCCCAATTACGTGGCTTAGGTCCCGGTATAGTGGAAGATGCTGCGACTTCTCTGAATCCAGTACCCATTCTTGATGCCGCAGTGCGCGGTGGTTTTGCACAATGCAAAAAAGTCCAGAAGCCTGTAGGAGACTTCGAGGGCCGTCTCGTATCTCGTTATGACCCAAAAAATGTATGGATTAAGGGACCCATCGAAATGGTGGACGGAAAACCGCACCAAACACGATGGGTCTTCGATAAGTGGATTTCGGCTGAGGAATATGATAACACCGAAAAACTCGGCAAGAAGGAGGGATTTCAGAACACTCTGTTTTCCCTTAAAACATCCCAGGCTGCTGCAGTCGTTTTACTTGGTGCCCTAGTTGCCGGACTCTATATCACACGGGCCTACAAGGCCCACTAAAACGGCAAATTATTTACACGCGAAATAAGAAACGCCTTGTACACACCCAGTGCGACGAGACCACCCGCCACCTGAGATGCCGCATAGAGTCCCAGGTCAACCAGAGAGAGTGCCCCGTTTGCCCACATCATCACCGATACCGCCGGGTTGAAGTGCCCGCCGCTAATACTTCCGCCCAGCAAAATCACCGCCAGGAAAGACAGGGCAATCAGGACAGGACTTCCACTCGCCAGAATTACACTTAAAAACAGGAAGGTGCCCAGGAATTCCACAAAATACTTTAGCAGTTCCATTCTATTTCTATTTTACAGACTAGAAATAGAATTACGCGATGCCCGGATATACCAGGCAATTTGTGCTAGCGAAAACAACAGATATAGCACTTACCTCCGTGTATTTTTTCGTATTTGCTGTGGCGGCCTCAATGGCTCTCAACTTTATGACGGAATTTTACGATGCCTACACGCGCAAAGACAAGACCGCGAAAAAGTCACTTCCGCGCCTATCGTTTGAAGTCGCAGCCAATATATTCTTTATCGCGTTTACATTTTGGATTATTCGAAATGTCGTGGAACGCATTCCCTTTCCCCTCGAAGGATACGGGGGATATGTCCATGCAAAACTCTCGCTCCCAACAATTCTCGTCCTCACCTCCGTTACGATGCTCTTTTTTCAGACAACCCTCATGGATAAAGTACGCGAACTCAATACACGCCTGTTCGCTGAACTAAAACTGTCCGATACATGGTTCGGAAAATTCATGCAAAAAACAATTTAATCAGTATCGTGTTTATTATATAAATCCGAAATATTCCAACAATATTCGGATTTATAGTAGGATATATGCAAGGCATATGCAATTCTCCTGACGGAATGTTTTGCAGGGGTGCCTTTCTGCGCATAGATTTAGAGATTATAGATTCGTTTTGTACCATTCTTGAAGTACTTTTGGTGATGGATCTTTTCCATTAAATGCGGAAGCACGGTGAATTCGATGGTCCACAAGGCATAGGGGCACAATAAAAATGCCTTTAGGCCCCCTGCCTGTTGTGGTAGCGGCAGCGGCAGCAGCAGCATCGGCAGCAGCAACACGCATCCAGAGATAGTAGTCTTCCATAAAGTGCGGGCAGGCTGGATGATAGTCCCAGTGTGCCCATTCTTTTCGCAGCATTGCGGATGAGTTAATGACTGGATTTGCCTCGCACAGTTGAAGAGGATGAATCCATCCTGTTGGGAGTGCCGGTGCGCCTTGGAATTCTCCGAAATAGCGAGCGTGTGTTCCAATAACGGCGGGTGTGGGGTGGATTTGTTGGGCGACGGCAACTTGTTGGTCGAGTTTGTTGGGTGCCCAGCGGTCATCTACGTCGAGAAGGGCAATCCAGTCTCCCTTGGTTTCCAACACAGCCTCATTGAGTGCTTGGACTTTGTTGGTAGCTGTGGTGAGACGTAGAATACGAATGCGCGGGTCTTGGAATGCTGTGGCGACTGCCTCGGCGGGCCCTGTGAGTCCTTCGCCGTTCAGGGCAACGATGCATTCCCAGTGGGGATAGGTTTGTTCTAACACCGTGGAGAGGGATTCAAAAAGAAATTCGGCACCGTTGGCTACGGGCATAAGAATGGATATGAGCATTGTTGGGAGTATAGGGATGCTACAAGTTTAGAACACCGACCGCGAACGCGAATGCAAAAATATACAGGTTGAACCTGCATATTTTTGTGTATTTTTAGGATTTTAGGGAGTTTTGGGTGAGATATGTTGGTATGTTGGTATGATGGGTTTTTGTGGTGTTTGTGTGTTTTAGAGGTGGTTCATGCGCAGCAGGCACACCTGGCGGTCACTGGTAGCGGGCAGCACGGTCCAGGCGCGGGAGGCCTTCAGGGCAGCCAGCAGGTCAGACTTGACTGTGGCCATGTTGAGGCCCTGCTCCTTGACGCGCTTGCCGAAGATTTCCACGGCGTATGTGGTGGTCTTGCAGCCAGGCACCTCATTCCAGATGACTGGGAACAGGTTCTTGATGTCGTTCAGGCGGCGCAGCACGGGCACAACTGGTGCAGCAGGTGCAACAGGTGCAGCAGTCACCTTCTTGGTCACAGGCACCTTCTCCCAGCCGTCGCTCTCAACAGTGCATGCAGAGACAACCGAGTCAGCGTCGTTGTCGTTGTTGCTAGGCAGCTTGAAGGTCACCCTCTTCAGGGGGGTGTTGGTGTTCTCGTCCTCCTGGAAGTTCATGGCGATGGTGCAGAGGTCAAACTCGCCCTCGGCCTCCTCGACGGTCCAGAAGCGGCTGGCGCTCAGGGACTTCATCAGGTGGCGGTAGGTGTCTGCCTCAAAGTCCATGTACTGCCAGCCATGCTCGCAGGCATCACGGGCCTCCTGGTACTTCTTGTTGTGCCACTGCACGGCGTAGCGCTCGCGCTTGTCCTTGGACTGGATGGGGACCACATTCACGGGGAAGTTCTCCCAGATGTGCTTGCGCAGGCGGAGGGCAGGCATCACCCAGTCCTCGTCCTCCTCAAGGATGCGCCACTCACTCACCTTGCGGCTAGGAGTGGAAGGAGTCGCCAGGATAACATCGCCCCACTGCACATCCTCGCGGCACAGCATCTGCAGCAGAGGGTCACTCTCGAACAGAATCATGAAATCCTGCTGAGCCAGCAGGCTCATGCACAGGGAATCATTGTCTGCAACAACGGCATCGTACAGCGCCTGAATCTCAGCATGGCTCATCTTATCGATGGCGGCCAGCATGCGAGGAGTCACGTCGGAAATCATCTCGGAAAGGAAAGGAAGGAAAGGAAGGAAAGGAAGGAAAGGAAGGAAAGAAACTTTGGAAAGTACTCTTGGTGTGGCCACACAGACTCCACCACAGCCTCCAACATATTTCAATTTTTTCCGCGGCATCGGACGATCCCCCATCCATTTCCTATTGCATCCAGTAAGAACCTGGTCCTACCAAAATTCACCACAATCCCTACAATCCCTACACGCTCCTATCACCTCCTCTTCTCATTGTGAAAAATACATTGGATGAACGCCACTACTATTTAGTTCCAGTGGGATATTGTAGGTGTTCCAGATTGTGGCGATTGTTGCGTGGGAATTCAAAGGTATGCATTCAATGCGCAGGTCAAGTTATTAATAGTCATCTGCTAGATAGTTGATGAATTCAGCATCCTCTGCATCAACAGCAGCAGCCTCAGCAGCTAGATAGTTGACGAATTCAGCATACTCAGTATCCTCATCTTCACAGATTTCAGAGCAGTAGTACGGGGCAACTGCATTCCATGACTTCCTAGCTTCGAACATCTCTGCCGGATGAATCAGTCGACTGCAATGCTTGCACCAGTGAATGAAGACACCTGTGCCTTCACCTTCGCCCGCAGGAATGGCGGCACCATACATCTTTTTGTAGCATTCCTGGCCACAGCAACCCACAGCAATAGGTTGTCCCGCGGATTTCAACACACTGTTTAGCCGCTTCCGACTCACGTTGAGACGGCGCTCCTTGCGAATGGCTGCTGAACGGGGGCCCCACATCTCATAATGCAGAATCGGCCACCAACAAGGCAAGGCTGCACCACAACCAATACAGCCATCCGATACATACATCGGCGGAATACGGCGCTGCTGGATATCTTCCAACACATAGCGAATCCGAACCATGTGTTGGCGCTTTGCACCCTGCATCATCATGTGCAGGGTACGCCAATTTTGGCTGGCTGCCACTAGTTCGTCTGTACGTACAGACGACGCCACGGCATTGCGAAGTGCTACCGAGACACACCGGATTTCCAACAGATGCCGAAGCACGTTTGGAATTGAGATGAGTGCATGTAGGGGTTGTGGCTGACGCGGACTTGTCGCAAGTTCCACGATGATGCGTCGCTGTTCATCCGAGACAAACATGGGAACCAACACGTAGTTCAGAATGTCCTGGTGCAGAAGGAAGGAAGACATCGCAAAGGAATGGGGAAGGAAAGGGAAGGAATGAAAGGAAAAGTGGGCTGCAGGCGTGATGCAAAAATAGAGGGATTGAATCCTTCAATTTTTGCTTGTTTTGGGTTTTTGGGGTTTGGGGTTGGGGTTGGGTTTATGGGATGGATGGTGGATGGTTATACATTTGGTGTTACGGTTGATGCTGCCGCTACTGCAGGATGGGACTTGGTCCATGACCGAATCGCCCGCACCAGAACAGGTCTGATAGCGGGATTCTTGGGATTCACGGCCACAACAGGCATACCTGCAATCATCACATCAATGGATGGGTAGGGTGTGGTATCAATGTCCAGCATAAACAGGTCCAGCATGTCCTCGATGTAATCCAGGAGGTCATGATGAGTCTCCTGCACAAGGACGATTGGCTTCTTATCATTCACCGTGTCGACTGTGCAATCGGGCTTGAAATACACAGTGAACATTCCATCATCACGACGGTAAATCGCAACGCGGTCAAATGAGGTCTTGGTCTCATTGTGATTCAGGAACAGGATAACACGGTTGCTGCTGTTGCTGTTGTTGCTGCTGTTGGAGGACGACATTCTTGAAAGGAAAGGAAGAGGTGCGGTGTGTTAGGAAACTAGGAACGGCAACAGTCCCAACAGATGGAATGGGGCTGCGTCAATTTTTCCACGGTCAAAAAATCGCGAAAAAGAGAGGGGAGGAGGATGTAGGGAATCATGGGTTTGTTTTTACTCATGACTAATCAGCTTGGAACCCAGAGTGCGCAACTTGGAGTCTACGATGATGCGAGAGCAAATCGACATAGACTCGAGCTCCTGTAGGAAGAGCTTGTAGGCATAGGGAACGCGGACTTGTGCAAAGTCAGTCGTATTCTCACAAGAAGAACACTTGTAGATTCCAGCTTTGTGATTCACCTGTCCTACCAACCCACAGGACTTGCACACAAACATCTGGAAATTATCGGACTTTTCCATCATGATTTCTTTGAGGAACTCAGTTGTGCCATGTGAAACCATGCAATCCCTCTCCATTTCTCCAAAGCGCAGGCCACCATCACGTGCTCGGCCCTCTGCAGGCTGACGTGTGAGCATAACCAGTGGTCCTGCACCGCGGCTATTGCCTGTCCAAACAGGTTTCCCATTTCTGCGAACATAGAATACATTTCCAGGCACTTCCAGACAATACACCTTTCCAGAAAAGTCTACCATTCCTTCCCATTGTCCGTTCTGTGTATGAGTGTGACCATGATTGATTGCTGGATTGTTTTTGGATGTTACAATATGAACACTCCAAAGATCTGCAGTTGTGACACCATCTGATTTTCCTCCATTTGGGCGCTCAATGTGATAAGGTGTTCCTGCAGGCGTATGTAGGTAAATGTTGGCCGACCATCCACAATGCAGGGCTAGGCGCTGTACATCATCGGCCAGTTGTTTGGATGCTGTTGAATAGATGTCCTTTCCTGAAGGTGTTTTGTGACCATCTCCAAGACACATTGAATGAAGCAGGTGACGTGCCTGTGTTTCACTCAGATTCCAACACCAGTCTGGTAACGACTTGTTTGTTGCACCAACACTGAGTGGGCGCATGTAGTTTGATACTTGTGCACAGCAAAGTCCGATGCGGTGAGATGATGTATTGTATGAATATTCCCACCCCAGTGTCTTGAATGCGGCAAACAATGCATTGCGCACACGAGATTTGTTTCCAGCAATTTCAACAGACTTGGATGCCCAGCCTTCAGCAATCCAGATTCCAAAGAATGTTAGCCATGCATTCATTTGCAGGCCCTCATATTTGATTTCTGGGCTTTCCTTGTATGCTGGAAGTGTGAATGTTCCATCCAGTGTAGGTTCCCAAATTCCATTCTTCTGGTACTTAACGTGTTTTCCACGAATATCCTTGGCTTCGTGAAATCCGTATTTCCAGACTTTCTTGCGTGTGTGAACTGTTGCACACCACATCCTGTGATTTGGCGTGACGTTCAGACTTACCTGCTGAGAATCTACGCAATACATGGGTCCTTCATAATCATATTCAAATGTATTAATAGGGTGAGCATATACAATCTTGCCGTCTTGTAGAGTTGCGACTTGGTCATCCAGTCCAACTTTTGTAATCTTTTTCCATCCGGCTACTGTAAGCACGTCATGATCATCTGATAAGCAATGGTATTTATCGTCAACCATGTGTTTCAGGCGCTGATAGAAGATGGGCCCCATGAAGATGGAGGTCGGCATCTGTTTGCCCGTGGTTCCACAATAAAGCACCTCATTTGTATGGGGTTCCAGTTTCAGGTCGTCACGCAGCACCTTACACAGACCGTCCACGGTTACATCTGTGAAGGGCGAGCCATCCCCCAGCGTTCCAGACTCACAACAAATGCGACCCATGAGCGTCTCCATCAAATGGGCAATCGTCATGCGGCTAGGAATACAATGTGGGTTGATAATGATGTCTGGGACGATGCCCGTGGCTGTTTGAGGCATGTCCTCGGGGTTTAGTATCATACCACAAGTACCTTTCTGAGCGTGGCGACTACAGAATTTGTCGCCTATAGTAGGAATGCGCTCGGACCGCACGCGCATCTTCACGAACGAGAAACCCTCGGAATTCCGCCCACGGTAAATCTTGTCTACAAAGCCGGTCTCGTTGTTCCGCAGCATCTTGGATGCATCACGGAAGCGTTTCCCGCCCGCGGCCTCAACGGCGGCTGAAGCCGCCGCGGCCGACATGGACGCCAGAGAGCTGTGGGACACTCCGCTCGCCATGGCGCCCTCGACTGCGCGCAGGCGCAGAGGCACAATCTTACCAATAAGCACATCGTCATTTCCAACATATTGATTCTCAGGCACCAGACCATCATGACCCAGCTTGCCGTAATTGGCGAGCTTCATCTGCTTGGTCTGCACAGGGTCCGGTCTGCAGAACCGCTCCTCCTCTCCACTTGCCTGATTCTTCTTCTCCTCGTCCTTGTAGGTCCGGTAAAACGTCGACCGAAAGAGCCCGCGGTCAATCGCTGCGCGATTAATCATCACCGAATCCTCCTGATTGTAGCCACCATACGTCATGATAGCCACAATCACATTGTATCCAGAGGGCATTTCCTGCGCCTTGTAGTACTTGGACATGTAGGGACTCACCAGGGGTCTAGCAGTCGTGTAGAGCATATTGGACATGGTATCCAGACGCTCGTTGTAGTTGAGCGCATAAATCCCCATGGCTTGCTTGCCCATACTCGCCTGGTAAGCATTGCGTGGTGACTGATTATGATCAGGGAAGGGGATGTTGGAACCCATGGTACCGATGAGTGTGCTCGGATGAATCTCGGCGTGTGTATGGTCCGCCGCAACACCCTCCATCTTCTGGGCGATAAACAGATTCTCGGACTCTCCTGCATCCACAAACTCGATGAGTGAGTGTCCGCCAGGGGAGGTCCATCGCATCAGGTCGTCCCAGGAGGTGGCGGTGCGCCAAGGCGCCTCACAGGCTCCCGTGGCGATTTCGCGGAGTGCCGCGGCTACCAACAGTGGTCGAATGAGTCGCCCGCCCTCTGTATTAATCTGCACCTCCATCTGGGAAGGATGAAATACAATAGAAGTGAATGGGTGCACACGGCCTGCGCGCTTCGCAACACGCAGTGCCTCGACACATCGGACCGCCTCGGCACCACCTGGTAGTGTACCAATCCATGCGCCATTCACATATACGCGCAGGGACTTATGCTTCTCCACGCCGGTCGTTTCCGGTAGATGCCGCATACCGAGCTCATCATACAGGACGTGGAGGATGGGATGTGGGGAGCTCGGCAAACTCACGGTCGCCGTGGACGCCAGGTTCTTCACAACACCCACCGAATGACCCTCAGGCGTCTCCGCAGGACAAATGAATCCGTAGGATGTGCCGTGTAGCTTACGCGGGGGAATGAGCTTACCCGTCTTCTCAATGGGGGTCGAGAGACGCCGCAGCTGGGAAATGCCGCTCAGGAACGTCAGGCGATTCATGACCTGCGAGATGCCCGTCTTGGTGCCCATCTTGCCTGCTGCGAAGTTACCGGTAGCCATCGAGGACTTCAGACCCACATCCACAATCGTCGTCTTCAGAATCTTGTAGACATTGCTGGTGTTGATGATATTCTCGAACTTACCACTGGCCTTCCAGGACCCGTTGTGAATCTCCTTCATGATGGTGGACTTCATATCCTTCACGACCTTCGTGCCGAAATAGAAGCGGAACAGGTTTCCCAACAGATTGCCTGGTAGCTCCACCTTCTTATTCGGATAGGCATCACGGTCATCATAGGGAATCTTGTTGGTATAGACGTCCAGGACCTTCTTGGTCATGGCCGCGATGAAACAGGCCTTCTCATAGGCCACATCTGCACCTCCAACATGGGGTAGGACCTCCTCGGCGAGGATTTCGCCCACCTGGCGGTCCTTGGTAGACTTTACGGACGACAGAGTGGACGCGGAGAGCTGCTCGCGAATACCGCCACCGGACCCAATGTGCCGCTGAAGATACTCGAGCGCCTCGGCCTTTGTGCGCACCCCCTGGGCATCCAACACGCACTCCTGGAAAATCATCGAATAATCATTCTCCGTGGAGCCCATAATCAGTTCAATGATATCCTTGTCGGACTCCACACCGAGTGCACGCATCATGACGAAGAGGGGAATCTCGGCCTTGATGCGCGGCACGGTCAGACGAATATGCTCCGCGCCTGTCGCAATCTTGGGGTTGAACATAATCTTGATGGCCACCGTTTTGGGTGTGCCCTCATTGTCTGGGCCAATGGACTTGCACTCGATAATCTCGGCCTCCTTGTTCTTCATCTTGTTGTTGCGGAATACGAACTGGCGATTCTCCGCCATGCGCTCCTGACTCAGGATAATGCGCTCACCGCCCTGAATGATGAAGTAGCCGAAGGGGTCCACGGAACACTCGCCCAGCTCCTTGGGCTGCTTCTCGGGATTCTCGGACAGCAGACAGTACTTGGAGCCCACCATGACGGGAATCTTGCCGGCCATTACACGCGTCAGAGTGCGCTGCCGCACCTCCTTCGTGCCCATACCAGGGTCCGTCATGGTGTAGGTGATTTCCATATCCACGTAGACGGGGGCTGCATAGGTGAAGTTGCGAAGGCGGGCATCATTGGGATACATCGGCGTCAGAGCACCATTGTTCTCAAAGATGGTGGGCTTGCGAATTGAGACATTCTGGAACTTCACGACCACCTCAATCTCGCGGGGCGGACCACCGTGGGGTGAACGACCACCTGGTGCGGCCACTGCGGGTGCAGTACCCGACGGCATCTCGGTCGCATCCTCCACGGACACACGAATCGCCGTGCCTGCCGTGCCTGCCGCTGCACGGGTTGTACCAGTCAGCGTCAAGTCCGGTGAACCCACAACCCGAATTGGACATGACCGCTGAATTGTGTCGACCACGTCAAAGTCCATGAAGTGATTGAAAGAGGCAATCTGATGATAGATGGTTTGCCGAGCATCATGCTGGGCAAAATACTGATCCAGAATGTGCTTGTAGGCGGGTGTTTCGGAAGGAATGGACGTGGCGGACATGTTGGAAATCGATGTAAGGACCACGGATACCCGTTTCCTTGCGAATCAATTTTGGGGGTTCTTTAGATTCCCGAAACATTATCCGATCTCATAGTAGAAATATGGTGTATGCAAGAACACGCCACAATCGTATCAAACACCGCAAATATACTCGGAAACAAACACGGGTTCAAACAGGTGGTAATCAAATTCCATATTATGCTATAATAAACTTTACCGATGCAAGTTCAGATCAGAGGGTGTATGACCATGTAAATGGTGTTGTAAACTCTATGGACGAATTAAAGGAGAAAATGATACTTTTTGTGAACTATACATTTGAATATGAATATGAATTTGACATTAATCGCATAACTATTATGGATGATGAATTTAAATATTATGCATTTATGAATGGAAATTGGGTGGAATATCCCGCTGGAGATGTTGACACAATAATTGAATTGGTTCATCAACGATTTGGTAATAACAGCAACAGCAACAGCAACAGCAACAGCAACAGCAACAGCAACAGCAACAGCAACAGCAACAGCAACAGCAACAGCAACAACGGCAATGGCAGTAACAACAATAATATTCCTTCTATTGTAATACCGTCAAATACAGTCAATTCTATAACACAAGAACCTATAGTTAGAGGAACAAAAATGGTAAATTTTCACAATGAAAGAGAGTATGGTCGATATTACACAAAAGCAACCTACAATAAACTACAATCCCCAAAACGCAACCCACTTACAAGAGAGTTTATTTTGCCCACGAATATAACTGCCTATAAAGCCAATTTGGCTAATTCTAGCGCTTAGTCGGAAATATATTTTTCACTTATGAATTCCATATAAAATCCGCATCCCCTACAAGTAAGTAGCCCCTCTTATGAATCGCCTTGTATTCCTTTTTCACCGGGATTTGCGTCTGGTGGACCATGGTGGCCTAGAACGCGCGGCTGCCGTGGCCAAAGAACTCGAAGCCGAGGTTATCCCTCTGTTCATCTTCACACCCCAACAAGTTACCCACAATCCCTACAAATCCTCCCCTGCTATTCAATTCATGTGCGACTCCCTCGCCGAATTAGAGGCCGACATAAAAGCCGCAGGAGGCACACTGCGATTTGCCTACGGCAATACCGTCGAAGTCCTCGCCAGCATCGCGAATCTAGGAGGTGTGTTGGAAACCCGTGATTATACACCCTTCGCCAAGGAACGCGAGGCCGCCATCGCCAAGTTCGCCGAGGATCGAGGCATTTTCTACGAGGCCGTGGATGACATCTATCTCGCCGTACCAGGATCGGTGCGCACCGGCACAGGCCGCATTTATCAAAAATTCACGCCCTTCTATGAATCCGTGAAAGGACGCAGTATCCCGAAGCCACGGCCCGCAGCCAGGGTCCCGTGGTGCCGCAGTCGGATCGTGTTGGAAGCCGCGGTCACACTCAAGGATATGCAACGACGTCTCGTGCCACACCGGAATCCCAACATCCAGCCTGGTGGGCGGTCAGAGGGCCTCAAACGTTTCGCGGCCATTGCTGCCGATTATGAGGAGGCACACGATGACCTGGCGCGTGAATCCCCCCAACTTTCGGCGCATCATCATTTCGGAACAGTCAGTATTCGCGAGTCGTACTGGGCTTCCAACAATGCTGCTTATAAGCGCCAACTCTGGTGGCGCGATTTCTATGGACACCTTATGGCCGCCTTCCGCGATTTATATGGCCAGGATCCCTGGGAATTCCAGGTCCCGCCAGCTTGGCGAAAGGGGGAGCAGGACGTGTTGGAAGCCTGGAAGCGCGGTGAAACCGGTGTAGCTCTCGTGGATGCCGGTATCCGCCAGATGCTGGCCACTGGCTTCATGCACAATCGGGCTCGCATGGTGGTGGCCTCGTGGCTTGTGAAGGATATGGGAGTTCATTGGCGTTGGGGGGAACGATTCTTTGCACAGCATCTCGTCGATTACGATCCGGCACAGAATATGATGAATTGGATTTCGGTAGCATCCGTGTTACCGTTTGGTTCACCGCCATTCCGCCGGCATGACCCCGAGGCATCCGCAAAACGCCTCGACAAAGCAGGTGTTTACAGAAATACCTGGGCGACGGCGTCTAAAAAGTGGAATTAAGCCATAGAACAATGAGGTGTCCCATTCTTCAATTCAATACAATATTGGCCAATCAAATCAAGAATGAGGAGAGTATGGGACTCCCTCCGAAATCCTGTTGGGACGCCTTGAAAAATGTGATATATACAGAATATATTGGATTTTGTATATATTTTCATACACGGTGTGAATTGTGCGAATCTAGCAAATTCCTGTAATTCTAATAGAATGCCTAGACGAACAAGACGTTTGCCCAGGCGCATTCGCCAAAAGGGAGGGGCTCCAGTTATTGAGTTGTTCCACGCTGCGGAGGCGGGTGACTTATCTCGAGTGCAACAACTCCTACAAGAAGGTGCTGATATAGACATAGTTCAGAATGGTATGACTCCATTAATAGTAGCGATTATCAAAGGACATATACCAGTTGCGAATGCACTCATGGATGCTGGTGCAAATATCAAAAACAGCGTGGGCACCAATAGAGTCACCCCGCTCATGGTGGCATCTGAATACAATTATCCAGACTTGGTGCAACGAATGTTGGAACTTGGGGCGGACCCCAATGCAAACCATATAATGAATCGCCAACCCATCTTTTTTGCTGCACAAAATGGGCACGCTGAAGTTGTTAGACTCCTTCTAGCAGCAGGTGCAAGTGTGGAACATGGATTTTTTATTGCTGTAATAGAAGGACGTGAAGAGGTGGTTCGTGTCTTGTTGGAAGCGGGGGCAAGTCCTAACTTGTTATATAACAATACGCATAGTGCAGTTCATATTGCATCTGATAATGGTCAGGCATCTGTTGTAAAATTACTCCTAGCACATCCTGCATTTGAATTGGATGTAAGAACTAGACGTGATAGCCGCATATTTAAAGACCCGCATGTTAGGGAACTTTTGCATGAATATATTAAAAATCATCCTACTAAAAATGATGAAAGTGAATATACATATCTTATGATGCATGATGAAAGAGAAATAATAGGTCGTATAGTTAACTGGTCAAAGACTAACCCTGATGTTCATAAATGGTTATCCTTTTTTAAGATAAATGGTGATGATGAATTATTGGAACGCTTTAAACGCGATATGCCTAAATGCATGAACACCATTAGGGGTGCTTTCATTATAGACATGATAAATAATAAGAATAATTTTGTTCTTATTCTCGAAAACAAGGAAGGATTATTAAAAGGATTGGCTGTATTTAGGTACTATGTTCCAAATTCTATTAAAATTGAATTATTATGTGGTAGTGATGTACCAGGAATAGGTAGTCTTCTCATACAAGAAATATACAACCTTGCTAAAAACATAAAGATAGAAAATATAATTTTAGAGTCACTAACAGAAGCGTTACCATTTTATCTAAAGAAAGGATTCGAATGTGCAGGAGACGGTTGTTTAATGGAGAAAGAAGTGTTAGAAGGTGGTGGAAGACGCACCAGACGTACTAGGCGCACTAGGCACACCAACATAATTCAAAAACCAACATAATTCAAAAACTTACCTTCTTATAGTTTTTTGTATATAGTATTTATTGTATTACTCGTCAGCGTCCTCGGCATCTTCCGCATCCTCGGCATCTTCCTCATCCTCATCCTCGGCGTCCTCCTCGTCAAGCATGCGTCCCTCGCACTCATCAGGACACACTGCATTTAGTTCGGCAAACACGGCGCGCACATCGACTGCCGCGTCACATGCGAGCTTCCTACAGATTCCCTTGATAATGGCGCGCTTCTGCATGTGAAGACTGGCCATATGGCGGTCCAGGTTCTTCTCGGCACCATCGGCCAGGAGAATGTGATGTACCTCAACCGGCTTGGTCTGTCCGATGCGGTACGACCGTCCCACAGCCTGGTCCACAATGGCGGGGTTCCAATGGGAGGAGAGGAAGATGATGCGGGACAGGTGTTGCAGGTTGATGCCTGCATTGCCTGCCTGGATTTGCACAAGGACGGCAATTGCACCCTCCTGTCCAGACGCTGCAGCAGCTGCAGCAGTCGTAGCCTCACGCGACTTCCGCACCGCTGCGTCAATGCCCGCTGCACCAATGCCCCCACAAATCCGCCAGGTCTGATAGCCCGCGTCGCGACACGCCTTCTCTGCAAACGTCATCTCATCCTTGAAGGTGGTGAAGATGAGTGTAGGGGTCTTGGGGGCGGTTGTGAGAAATTCAGCCAACTTGGTCATCTTGCTAGCCGTGCCGCGCCACAGGGGGTCGCGGCGTTCCTCGGTATCCTCGGCCTTGGGAGGATACTTTCGCATCATAGCATCACGATAAATCTGCGGATGCGCCAGAAACTGGCGAATGCGCAGATACAGCTCCAGAATGAGCCAGCTCTCCATTTGGTTGTTTACGGCGTTCTTGTAGCGCCGCACCAGTTCATCAAAGATGCGGCGTTCCGCGCTATCCGCGGGCATCATCACCGCATGCACCTTATGCACTGGTTTGGAGTCAGGAAACGCGGGCACCGTCTCGCGCACATCCGCGACTGTACGGCGAAGCATGACCTCCGCGGCAATCACAGACAGCGGCGTCTCCTTGGGATCCCAACATGCCCCTAGCCACTTCAGGAGGTTGCGGAAATCCGTGCTACGGTTCTGCACGGGTGTTCCAGTGAGCAGCCATCGCCGCGGCGCATCCAGGTCAGCCAGGGCGTTGAAGCGGCGCGTGCGCGCACCATTGCGGAAGATATGGCCCTCGTCGGCCACGATGCGGTCAAACTTCCACTCCTCAAGCTCTTCAATGGAACGCACGGCACGGTCATAGGTAGCCAGAACTACCGACACAGCACTAGCACGTGCCCCGCGTACCTTCTTGGAGGAAGAAGGACCGGTGAGGATAGTGTGGGGAATCTCGGACTGCGCCAAGGCATCGGACCACTGGCCCTGAAGCACAGGAGGAACCAGGAGGAGGGTGTTGGGAACGGGGTTGTTCAACAGGAGGCCAATGGTCTCCCAGGTCTTACCGAGGCCCATCTCGTCGGCCAGAATGCCGCCGCAACAATACATCTCGTGGTTCTCTTGGTCCATCATCCAGCGAATGCCCTCCTCCTGATGAGGATGGTAGCGAAAGGAAGGAAAGGGAGTCTCAAGAACAAGCGCCATTTGGGGAATGGGACTAGAAAGGGAAGGAGGAAAAGAGGAAAAGAGAGGGACAAGGGACGTGTAGGGAGTTCATGTGTGCTTCAATTTTTCATGTAAACTACTTAATGTATGGGACTTCGTATACTCATACGTATGCGCCTGGACTTTTTCATACTGCGACGTTTGTTTCTTCGCGTATAACCAGACTTACGACAACCACCACCTTTTTTTGGTTCTGGAGCTTTTGGAGGTTCATTCTTAAATCCGGCTGGATAGTTCTCATTGTTGTTAGTCATAAACATATTGTAGGCTTTCACTGCATCTGCATGACTACTAACAAGTGCACTACGTTCTCCTTTTTGATCGGCTTGACTATCAAATGCAACAATTGCATCATATCGGTTTTTTACTTCCTTAGCAATTTCACTTTTAAGACTTAAAATAATAGCTTTATTCAAAGATAATGTAGTAAGGTCAGGCTTGGTTCCAGTGGGAAGCTTTGAAAGTTTACCAATCAATCTAGCCATCTTATCAGCATATCCGTTCTTGCGATTCTCATTATCAGTGCCATCATCTTTTAAATAAATTCCAATTTCTAGGGCAGCTGCTGACGCAGGGCTTAGTCCTTCCCCTTCCCCTTCCCCTTCCCCTTCCTCTTCCTCTTCATCACCTTTTCCTATACCTTTTTCATAACTTGCATAAATTGTATTCATTAAACGTTTCTTGAAGTGTTGGTAGCGTGAATTACTTGACTGTTTCTTCTGCCCAAATGCACCCTTGAATTCACTTGGTCGTTTAGAGACATAATTTCCAAAATACACCGCATGATGACCAATATCTTTACTTTCCGACTTGTATTTCGTCGTTGGTAATAATCCATTATAACTGGAATTATTTCCTAACGCAGGAAGATTCATTCTGTTTCTACATATATCCTCGAATTTACGCGGTCGCCGGGATGAATCTATCAATCAAAGATTTCAGCGTTTCTTCAATTTGTGTTCTCAATTGTTGAGATTCAACAGATGAAAATCTTCTGATAAGGTCATCCATTGAATGCGACAGAACCTCGTGAAACAAAGCATCCTTTGCATTGATAGATTTACTACTGCCTGTAGGACGTAAAGTTTGTAACTTCTTAGCTATTTCTGTTATAGCCTTTTCAAGAACATCACGTATTGTTTTTTCCCTTTCATCCACCTTCTCAATTTCTTTTAAAATTACTTTCATAGCACTTTCATATGATGGTTTCTCATCATTAATTAATTTTTGCATTTGTTCATACACAACTGGTGCAATTTTCCTACCGCCCATTAAGTTCATAATATCATTCTGCGCAATTTTATAAGCTTGTTCATATTGAGGTGTAGATTTTTTCATTTTACGCAAAGAAGATATTGTATCCTCCAATTTGCGTTGTAGGACAGGTTGCAACTCTTGAATTGAAAGTTTTAATTGTTGAGGTTCCACTTTAAGCAAAGGTGCAATTCCACTACTACCACTACCAACCGGCATCATACTAGAAGTATCCAACAATGAATAATTATATACCTCTGTAATACCTTTACGGGCATCTTGCGCATGTTCACTCTCTTCCTTTTCCAAGGTTCCCAACAAAGTCTCAAATGCCTTATCTTTCATATTTAGTTTTGACTCTAATAATTTGAATACCCATACATACTTCTCAAATGGTTCGCTGTAAAATGAAGGCGTTATTATTGAAAACGCAGGCAACGAAACAAATGAAAAATCATCCTTAGAAACAAAGGATTGATTGAGTAGCTCGGCTTTAATGGCTTTATAATCTATGTTGATTCCTAGTTTGTGACGCAGAAGTATATCATTTATTTTTGCTAGAATCCAAGCCTGTTTCGGATACATTTTTGTGTATTCTATTCCTTGTTCCAACGGATTGAATATATGCTTCAACCACACTTGTGTAGGAGGCACGGCACCCTCTAAAATACGCATAATTCCCTGAAAGTTAATTCCTAAGATGCCTTCTTTTAGTTCCGATAGTTTGGTTTCACAAGATTCATTGCTTACAATAATGTATGGTTGGTCATAATCGGCCTGTTTGTATTCTTTTGCTTTTTTAATGAATATGGTTGGCGGGTCCATTTCTAACAGTATGCGATGAAAATTTGAACCACCCTCCATGACGCACGTTTGTCGCATCATAACTGACCCAGACCAACCAAACCCAGTCAAATGTCCTCAAAATCCAAGCTCGTGATTGTGGAATCCCCAGCCAAGTGCAGCAAGATTCAGTCCTTTCTCGGTGCCGGTTGGGTAGTTATGGCTTCCATGGGTCATATTCGTGCGCTCGCCCATTCCTTGGATGCTGTAGGAATTGACCGAAACTGGGAACCCATCTATGAGGACCTTTCCACAAAGCGCGACCAGATTGCGAAGTTGCGCAAGGCAGCCAAGGAGGCCTCGGAGGTCTGGTTGGCTACAGATGATGACCGCGAGGGCGAAGGTATTGCGGCACACATCTGCCACATTCTGAAACTCAAGCCTGCAACTACACCCCGTATCGTATTTCACGAGATTACAAAACAGGCAATTCAGGCAGCAGTAGCGTGCCCTGGGCGTCTGAACATGAGTCGTGTGAATGCTCAGCAGAGCCGGGCAATGTTGGATATGCTCGTAGGATTCACATTGAGTCCTGTGCTCTGGAAACGGGTTGCCCCCAAACTATCGGCAGGTCGCTGTCAGACACCAGCACTTCGTCTGGTTGTGGAACGTGATGCCGAAATCACCAATTATGTTGCGCGTAATTTCTGGAAACTGCGGGGCTCCCTACACATCCCCTCGTCCCCTTCTGCCTCTTCGGCCCCTCTGTTGGATATCTCAACGGGTGAGGAATATACGGAGGAGGTTCTGCGGGCACATTTGAAGGCCGCAGCTGCAACAAACGCCACACAGGCCATCTTTCAGACGGTGAAGGAACGCGTATCAACCTCTGCGGCTCCTGCACCCCTCATTACGTCCACGCTCCAACAGGAAGCCTCGGCGTCCCATGGACTCAGTCCCAAAATCACCATGGCGGCCGCACAGAAGTTGTATGAGGCGGGACATATTACATACATGCGTACAGACAATCCACAACTGTCTGTCGAGGGCGCAGACCTCATGCGCCACCAGGTGAAAGCAACATGGGGCGAGGAATATGTTGGGAGTCCAGGGCAACACCAGATTCAATCATCTTCATCATCAGGAGACGCAGCAAAGGCAAAGACAAAGGCCAAGGCCAAAAGCAAAGAACCCGAGTTGCCTGCTGCGCAGGCTGCCCACGAGGCGATTCGCCCCACCCATCCCGAGATTACTGAAATTACGGATATGGACCCAGTGCATGCTACAGTGTATCGACTGATTTGGCGACGCGCCATGCAGTCCCAAATGGCCGCAGCCACTGCCCAAGTTCGCACGGCCACTCTTACACTTCCTGCACTCCCAACACTCACCTGGTCCACTGAACAGTCCAAGCCCCTGTTTGAGGGGTGGCGTGTTGTGGAACGCAGTACAAAGACCGAGGAAACCAAGGCCGCACAAGAAGCGGCCTGGTCCGCCTGGACACCGTTCTGGAGTCCCAACAAGGTCGCAGCATGGTCAGCACTGCAGGGCGACGAGGTCTTCACCAAACCCCCTGGACGTTACACAGAGGCCACGCTCATTCGTGAACTGGAGCGACGCGGTATTGGACGTCCCTCCACATTCGCATCTCTTGTGACGACTCTGTTTGACCGCGAATACATTGAGAAGACGAATGCAGAAGGCAAGGTATATGAGACGCGCCATCTCACACTCACAGCGGGCAAAAAGGCCCTGGCGGAGACCAAGGAAACCCACAAAGCCGGTGCCGAACGCAATAAAATAGCCGCAACACCCCTGGGTGTCTCTGTAACCGAATGCCTACAGCGCGATTTCGCGGACCTCTTTGCCTATGAATTCACCGCCGCCATGGAGGCGGATTTGGACAAGGTGGCCGAGGGGACCAAAGAGTGGAAGGCACTCCTCCAAGAGACCTGGGATTCCTACAAGGAGCGATACGAAGTCGCGATGAAAGAAAAGGGGGCGAGGACGATTGTGGGAAGTGCAGGAGGTGCAGGAGTTGCCGAGGGAGTCAAGGTTGTGCAGACAAAGAAGGGACCCCTTCTTGTAAGGCCCAAGGCGGGCGCAGAAGACCCCAAAGCAGCCGAATTCGCACCACTTCCCAAGGGAATTACGGCCGCGAATGCTGCAGAAAAGCTTACACCGGAACTCGTGGAGGCCGCATTTGCAGAGGCCGCAGAGGCGCGGGAGGGAGAGTTGTTGGGACTTTGGGGTAGCGAAGCAAGCGAAGAAGCAGCCGAAGCAGAAGAAGCAGCCGAAGAGATTCGCAAGAAGAAGGGACCCTATGGATGGTATGTACAGGCCGGTGATGTCCGTGTTCCCTGGAAACCCGAGGATACTCTGGAAACCATCGTGGCGAAACTAGAGGCGAAGAAGGAGTCCTTTGATAGAACAGTGGGTCCCTACACCATCAAGAAAGGTCCTTACGGATTCTATTTCTATAAGAAGTCGACTAACAAAGGCAAGCCGCGCTTTATTGGTGTACCCAAAGACGCCGATCCAGCCACAATTACAGAGGCGGAACTAGACAAGGCTGCCGCAGAACCACCCAAGGCGCGTCCAGGTGGCTTTAAAAAGAAAGCCACAAAAGAGTAATATCATCATGACCATACTTATTACTGGCGGCCTAGGATACATTGGGTCCCATGTGGCCGCTCTTTTTGCACAACAGCAGTCGCAGTCGCAGCAGCAAAGTGAAATCGTTCTCCTCGACAATCTCTGCAATTCCAACATATCCGTCCTCACCGCCTTGCGCATCCTTTCCCCCAACGACGCAACCATATTCCATTTCTATGAGGGCGATGTGCGTGACCGTGCACTCCTTGACCGTATTTTTCAGGCGCACACCATCGACACCGTAATTCACATGGCGGCTCTGAAATCGGTTGCCGAGAGCATTGAGAATCCCGAAGAATACGAGTCAGTGAATGTAGGCGGTACACGAACTGTGTTGGAAGCCATGGAGGCCGCAGGGTGTCGAAATATCGTCTTTTCTTCCTCGGCAACTGTATATGGCCAGGCCGCGCCACCTCTCACAGAGGACACCGAGGCGGGTGTTGGAATTGCTAGTCCGTACGGGCAGACGAAATGGTCTGTAGAGCAGATCCTGCGAACCCGAACAGCCACAGCCACAACCACACTCCGCGCAGTCATTCTGCGGTATTTTAATCCCATAGGTGCGCACCCAAGCCGCCTTCTTGGCGAGGCGCCTACCGGAACTCCCAACAATCTCCTCCCTGTTCTGTTGCGCCAACTGAATGCGAACCAGCCCCTTACGGTATTTGGTGACGATTGGCCCACGCGGGATGGAACATGTGTGCGGGATTATGTGGATATTCAGGATCTTGCGGCGGCACATGTAGCAGCTGTGGCGCGCATCGATGCACTCACGGTTGCAGAAAATCCGTACATAGCCAACGTGGGCACAGGACGCGGCACGAGTGTGTTGGAACTCCTGGCGTGTTTTGAGGCGGCCACGGGTTGCCGCGTTCCCTACACGGTGGGTCCCAGACGCCCAGGAGATTT
>JACCDO011043365.1_pt1 | contig 37087 bp, 31 predicted proteins | sample 7446101 | NCBI WGS metagenome assembly JACCDO01 (sample SAMN15323440, study PRJNA562643) | freshwater metagenome | isolation source: river surface water | place: USA:Blue River Watershed | collected 2017-08-16 | reverse complement strand
TCACCCTGTTTAGCTTTAATTTCAGCATCAGCAGAATTTGATCCACTTTCAAGTTGCTTTTTCAATTGTTGGATTTCACCCTGTTTAGCTTTGATTTCATTTTCCTTTTGAGATTTGTTTATTTCAATTTTGTTTTTCAACTCGATAATAACTTTTTCTTTTTCTTCTGATTTCTTTTGCTCGTTTTGTTTTTCTTCCAATTTTTGCTTTAAAGAATTTATTTCATTTGATTTTATATCTAATTCTTTTTTCAAATTTGCGAGTTCAATATTACCTTTAGAAATTTCTTTTGATTTCTCTTCAACTTCTTGTTTTATAGATTTTATAGTTTCTGCTGTTTTTACCAATTCTGCTTTAGAACTTTCAATATCCTTTTTAAGACTGTCTATTTGGTTTTGTTTTATTTCTAAATCAGAACCACATTCTTTATTTCCCGACTCTAAATTTTCTAATTCTTTAGCTTTAGATTTAAGCGATTCCGTTCCACTTAACATATCTGCTTTACACTTTTGGATTTCTGACTTTAAGACATCTATTTCAGCTTGTTTCTGTTTCAAAGTGGCTAACTCTTTTGTTTTGGATTCTAATTCCTCTTTTAAATCCGTAAAATCCTTTTCACTGCGTGTCTTGGCATCCAACTCTTTTTTTACATCTTCTAATTTTAAACCACAATCTTTAGAAATTTTATTTAGATTTTCTTCAAGAATTTTTTTATCATTCAGCAGATCAGAATTAACTTTTTTGATAGATTCATAATCATTTTTCTTAACATACTCTTTTAAAACTTCATTGTATTTTTTCTTAAACTCATCTAAATCTTTTTTATAATTTAAAACAGCATCTTGTTTTTCTTTTCTAAGAACATCCATTTCTTTTAAAATTTCTTTAATTTTATCTTCATAATTTTTTTTGATAAGCAATAATTTATCGTTTTCTTCATAAACAGAATAACTTTTATTAGACCGCTTTAATATATCTTCAAGCTGGTCTCGTTTAATTTTTGATTCTGAAGAATTTAATCTTTCTATTAATTTATCATTTACATTTAATACTTTAGGAATGTCTTCTGTCAATTTGGAGTCCATTTCAGACAATTTAATAGGAACATTTAAGCCTACTAATACACCTTTATCATTAATGATTCCGTGAATAAGATTATCCTTTACTATAAATGAAATAACAGGCGATGGTTTTACAAAATCTCCTAATGGATTAAAAATAATTCTAGGATATTGTTTTTTAATATATTCAATGACAGACATTATTAACTTAATAATGAATGATAAATTAATTTTCAGAAAATCCAATAATATTATTATTATGGTCTTCTATTAATAAAGGGTCTCCTCTTTTTACTCTACATTGTTGATACTTGGGATCCCATTCTAATCGGTATTTAAAACAATCAGATTGCGGAATAGAGTCTAATAATTTAATTTCTGATAAAAAATCATTCAAAGGACTCGTAGTTGCTTGTTCAAGAATAGAATCTTCAATTTGGATTGTTGGAATATCTGTTAATATTTTTTTACTTATTAATTTTGTGTCAATACTAACGCCGATATCAAATTTATGAATAGAATTATCTGGTGAAACATATCCTATTATTTTATCTCCATTGACAACTATCCCTGAAATGCTTTCTGAATTTATATATTTAGGAAGAGTTATAGGAACAAGCTTTTTTTCAAATAAACTTAAAATTTTAGAAATCTTTACAGGTGTTAAATAACCATATACCGGTATAAAATCATTGTGAAGATGGTTGTAAATTAAATGTGCATTTTTAATAGCTGTTAATTTGAGCTGTTCTTCTACTAATTCTATGTCTTTATATACGTGTTCAGAACGCCTTAATAATGACTTTAATTGTCTGAAATCTCCGTGTACTATTGGAAATTTTCTAAAAGATCCTTTTATACTCAAACAGTTATCAAAACGAAATGTATGACCAGCTTGATTTACAAAACCACAAATTTTATTTTTTAAAACAATAAAAGCTGTAGCCGGAGTTAATTGGTGAAGAGCAGGATATGTTTTAAACGGCGTGCTTAAAGAAAGAGGAGCGTTTATATTTGGATAACGTTTAGATATCTTATTGATACAACTTTTTACAGAACGTTTATTGTATAAACAACGTTCTTTTGAAAATTTTTTATAACTTGTTTCTTTTATTTTATTAACTCTTTTTGTTTTTGGATTTATAAAATAATGATAATTAGTCATCTTTATTTTAATAATATATCCATAAATTATTTTCATATAATTATACTTATTTCTTCTATTTTATTATTAACAACATAAATTTGAAATTCTACAGAATAGGCGTTTATAGAATACGCTCTGGTTTTAAATTTATAAATAGTCCATTTTTTATCAAGAGTTTGATACCATTTAATATCGTAAAAATCAGAAACGTCTATTAAATTTTTAATTAAACCCAATTCCTTTAACTTTACTAACAAATCTCTTTTATATCTATTATTTATACTTTCGCCTATTACCCTTTCGTTGTAATTTAAATAAGGTAAAGTTTCATTTTTGTAATCAAAATTTTCTTTAACATTTCTAGTATTGAATAAAAACAGAGAAGCGATTGCTATACCTGCACATATTAAGACTGTTTCAAAATACATTTATTATTATCCAAGTTTAAAAAAAATAAAATTTATTTAAAATAATAATAATTATTAGTATAAGAAAATGGTTTTGACTAGAAGTCAAAGTGCTAAATTAAAAATTGATAACAATTCTAATCAAAATTTAGAAAAAAGTGAGATACAAGATATGGATATTGATACTGAAGACGATGATTATACAGACACAACAGAAACTGTTAGTGAAGATTCTGAAGAAGATGATATATTATTAAAAGAGTTGGTTAATAATAAAGTTGAGATTAGCGGAGAAAATAAAAATTGGGTTAAAAAACAAATTAACGACGCTTTAAGGGAATATAAACGAGACCCTTTAATGTTTAATATAAATGCATTTATAAAAAGCGTGTATAATGGAAAGTTTTTTGAAAGATTGTCTGATTTTTCTACAGAATCTGTTAATTTAAAAGACGAAGAAATTAAATTTTTAAACGAGGAATTTACAAAAATAATAGACAGTTATCGCGGAAGTATTCCAAGTATTCTTGATATATTAAAAATGGACATTTCAACTGAACATAAAAAAAAACTATTGGAAAAAATGTATATATTAACCACAACAGAAATATTCAGCCCAGAATATAATTCCACTTTAAAATTTATTTTGGCAAATGTAAATACACAGAGTAAAGATCAAGAATACATTAATATAGAAAAGCAACTAACTGAGGCTTGTGATAAATACAGTGACGATTATAAAGAAAAGATTATTAAATCAAAAATGTCTTTTAATAATAAAGTAATTGCTTATAAAAAATTTGAGACTTTGGAATCATATTCTGAATCCAATTCGGAAGATAATTCTAAATACAGGACTTGGTTAGACATTTTATTATCAATTCCTTTTGGCAAATATAACAATCTGCCTGTAAATATAAATAATAGCAGAGAAGACATCAACGATTATCTTGTAAGCGTTAGAAAAATTTTAGATGATAAATTATCTTTTATGGATAAACCAAAAGATCAAATTATCAATATAGTATCACAGATGATAAGAAATAAAGACGTTCCTATAAACGCAATTGGGCTTCATGGAGTTGCCGGAGTTGGAAAATGTCACGGGAAAGGAACAGGAGTATTGATGTATGACGGCAGCGTCAAATGTGTAGAAGATATCAGAGTAGGAGATGTTTTGATGGGAGATGATTCTACTCCAAGAAATGTATTGTCTATAACAAGCGGGGATGATAATTTATATAAAGTGTTTCATAAAACACATTCTGAACACTACATTGTTAATTCTGAACATATACTTAGTCTTAAAACCAAAACCGGTTTAATAAAAGATATTGCTGTTAAAGATTATACCAATTTAGATCAATATACGAAAAGACATTTATATGGATACAAAACAATAGTGGAATTTCCAGAAAAACAATTAGTTACACCAGCTTATATAGTTGGTAGATATATATCTTCTGGTAAAAAGTACATAGAAGGGAAGTATCTTAATTATATCAAAAGAGATAAAATCTTGAAAGAATATAAAATAAACTCTGTTGAGAACAGGCTTTTATTGTTAGCTGGGTTTATTGATGAAACAAAACAACTCGACTTGTATAATCCTGTTTATTATAAAATAAACTGCCCTCCTTCTGTTATTCACGATATAATTTTTGTATGTAAAAGTTTAGGATTTATTACAAAAAAGATTGATAATGTAATTTATATTTACGGCGATTTATCTAAAATACCGGTGAAAACACATAAACCTATTTTTGATACTTGTAATTTTGATGATGATTTTTTGCTTAAATCTGAAATTAATGTAACGAAAGTAGGAATGGGTGAATATTTTGGATTTGAAATAGATAACAATAATAGATATGTTTTATCAAATTTCATCGTTACGCATAACAGCAGCATTGCTTCCAGTATAGCAACAGCATTAGACAGACCTCTTAAAACAATTTCTTTAGGAGGAGAATCTGATTCATCTACGTTATCAGGGCACGGATTTGTCTATATTGGAAGTGGCCCCGGAAGATTTATAGATATACTTAGAGAATGTAATACAATGAACCCTGTTATTCTTGTAGACGAATTGGATAAAATCTCAGAGACAAAACACGGAGATGAAATTATAGGACTTCTCATTCATCTTACAGATCTTACAAACAATTACAAATACAATCACGATAAATATTTTTCTGGAATAGAATTTGATATGTCAAAAATTCTGTTTATTTTCACATACAATGATGCGAATAAAATAAATAAAATTTTATCAGATAGGCTTTATAAAATCCGAGTAGATAACTATTCATTTGAAGAAAAAGCTATTATTACAACTAGACATATTATACCAAACGTGTTAAAAAACCTTGGATTTTCAATTGAAACCTTCACTTTTCCAGAAGAAACAATTAAAAAAATAGTTTCTGTGTCTAATATTTCAGGTATGAGAGATATTAAAAGAAATGTAGAGACAATAGTGTCTCGTATAAATACATTTTTGCTATCAAAACCAGATTCTGGTATAACTAATTTAAAATATTCCAAGCTTTTACACGAATATTATTACAATTTAAAAGATTCTTGTATATCCGTGTCTCCAAATCACGTTGATATTTTACTTGGAGACGGAAGTGATAAAGACTCTTCTGACACACCTCCATTTGGAATGTATGTATAATTAAGCCAACGCTTAATAAATATTTTTTATTTATTAAGATTAATTAATGGATAGAATACAATTGCAAAAATTTAATTTAGACAATCTTCTTCCAAATTCAACAATCTTGGTATTAGGTAAAAGAAGAAGCGGGAAAAGTTGGTTGTTAAGAGACATTTGTTATCATCATAAATCAATCGCTTATCCTATAGTGTTTTCTGGAACTGAAGAAGCAAGTCCATTTTTTTCAGATTTTATACCAAATATTTTTATACATTCGGCTTATGATAGAACAGTGCTTTCAGATGCTATAGACATTCAAAAAAGAAGAATTGGAAAAGAAGACGGTAAAGATGATAGGATGCTTATAATGATAGATGATATGCTAGATTCTGCATCAGAATGGGGGAAAGATTCTTTAATAAAACATATATTTTTTAATGGAAGGCATTACAATATTTTCTTCATTCTTACTATGCAATATCCTATAGGAATTCCGGCGAGTTTAAGATCTAATATAGATTATGTTTTTGTATTTGCAGAACCAAGTATAAAAAACCGAAAAAAAATTTTTGATGATTATGGCGGTATGTTTCCTACATTTAATCATTTCTCAAGAACTCTTGATATTTGTTCTGAAAATTATGAATGTTTGGTTTTAAAAACAGCTGGCGGAACAAGTAATAAAATAGAAGACCAAGTTTTTTGGTATAAAGCAGATCGTGTAGCACCTTTTAAATTAGGAGGGTCCAAGATTTGGGATTTACAAAAAAGGTTTTACAATAAAGATTATAAACAAACAGATACAAAAGACAAATATTCAAATAACAAATTAAAATTAATAGTTACAAAAGAGAATTAATTGAAATTAAGTTGGTATATTAATAATTTTAACATGAACATTAAAGTAAAATTACCAAAAACTTTTAATTATATTGGTAGCAAGTTGCGTTTATATAGTTCAGAATCTTTTCTCGATAAACAAGAAATTATTTCTATTTTAGAAAATACAAATTGGAAAAATGTAAAAACTAAACAAATAGTTTATAAAAGATTTTGTAATAATAAAAATAAAAAATGTTCAAAGATGTTTTTGAATATATATTTTGTGCTCAAAAACAATAAATTGGTATTATATTTTCAAGTTCATATTTATTGTTGTTTTATAGAATAAACTATTATAAATAATTTAGAGATTACAAAAATAAGTTTTATCACTCGTTTCAAAATATACATTTAATTTCTGTTTAGTTCCAATAATTCTATTAACAATAATAAATGGAGTAGCTGTTTTCATTTGTTCTGTTTTTCAATTGTGAAAATTCTTTCTGAAAATATTTTACCGTAATCAGGGGATTGTTCTATTATAGGAAGTGGTGGATTATATTGTTTCGAATAATCAATTACAAATTTTGTTAGGTTAAAATCTTTATATTTTAATTTATCAATCAATGAACTCATAGTTCTAACATCATTTTCTCTGTTAAATGTTTTAAATCTAAAACAAAAAATATCATCGTCATATTTTATAGTTTTATGATAAATTACAGAATTTGGTGTAGCAGGAAATGTAATATTTGACCCCTTTATTTCAACCTTTTCCATTTCTACAAAGTCTAATCTTTTAATATTTATCAATTGAATTTTTATTTTTTTTATAATTGCTTCTGATATAGAATCATCTTCTGGAATTTCAGTATTTATTAAGTGAGTGTAATAATGAAGATATAAAGCAATGTCTAAAGAAAATAATAAATTAGTTCCTGAAAGATGGGTGTTAAATCCGAGAAATACGCCGTTAATTGAACCTGCAAAAAAATTCGTTAAAGGTTTATCCCGTATCCATTTAATAATTTTTTTAAAATCAAATAATGTTGAAAGATTAGTTCTTAAAATATAAAATCCGGAATCTATAGCTTTTATATAATTATCGTTATTATCCAATTTATAAATCGTTTTTACAAAATTGATAAAGGAAATTGTTCTATTTAATATACTTTTTGTAACTGTTTCTTGTTCTGCATTGTCATAAAAATCTATATATATTTTTTTTTTGGAAATTTTTGACTCTACATAACTGCTTTCACCATTTTTATCAGTATATAAAAAATAAAAGTCTATTAAATCACACAATTCTTTATCTTTCTTACAAGACTTGATAACTCGTATCCATTCCGATTTAAATTTATTATAATCACCCTTTGATGCTATAATTGCTACTACAAGCTTCATTTCTGTATAAAACTTATTATAAAATAATAATATTTCAAACGCTTTTTATACAAATTTATCAAACAGTTGTGTATTTTCACTGAAAAAGTTTTATTTATTTGTGATGTAAAGAACCACGTGTTTTTAAAATAATTTTTTTAATGTTAATTAATAATGCCAAAGCCCATTACTAATAACAGAATTAATGGAAATAATGTTTATGGTCGGGTGATTGTACACGACGGATATCTTAATCAAGGTGTTACGTCAAATGATTCTCCAACCTTTGCTAATATTTATATTTCAGGTGATGCTAATGTAGCTGGAAATTTATACGTAGATGGAAACGTGACTACTCTTGATACCGATGTCATTCAGTTAAAAGATAATATAATAGTTATCAACTATGCAGAAACAGGAGCTGGTGTAACGCTTAACCAAGCTGGTATAGAAGTTGAAAGAGGTACTTTGGAAAATTATAGATTTGTTTATGAAGAGTCAAGCAACGAATTCAAAGCTGGAGTTGTAAGCAATTTACACCCAGTTGCTATACGAGAAGATACCTCTATTAATAACGGTATTTTCGTTTGGAATGATACTACAAAACTTTTAGAAACAACTAATACATTACCTATTTCTTTAAATATCACAAACACTGAAAATTCTTTTTCTTCAAGCACTGGAAGTATAACTACACTTGGTGGAATCGGCGTGGCGCAGGATATCTTCATTGATGGTATGATTACAATTAACTCTGATACTCAATTAGTTTCTACAGCTGGTAATTTCAATATAGAATCCTCAATTCCTATAAAATTAGTTTCTTCAAATGTAATTTTAAACGATGGAACTTTATTAGAATTAGGATCAAGTATAATCCAAACAGGAACCGACTTGAATATAACCACATCCAATTTAAACATTCAAGGAAACTCCGTATCTATACCTCAAGATTCCGAATTTCGTTTAGGAAGCGGGGCTTATATTTCAAATAGTTCTTCTAATCTGTTGCTTAACAGCAGTTCTATTATACATTTAGATTCTGCTGTTGCTGTAGAAGTTAATCAAAATATTCCTTTAAGATTTGGTTCCGGATCAAATCAAAGAATTTTGTCCAATGGTTCAAACGATTTGTTGTTATACGCAGATAATAATATTATACTGACACCAGGAAATGGTTTAGACGTCCGTATTCCAAGTGATAACAGTCTCAAATTTGGTAATACTGGTAATCAAAAAATAACAAGTAATACCAATGATAATTTAGTAATAACTGCAACTGGAGATATTGTTTTCCAATCAAAGATAAATGCACAGTCTATAACATTTTCAAGTATAGGCAACATAACAAGCAGCGGAAATGATTTAGAAATTATAAACACGTCTGGCAATATAGTTCTTGGCGATTCCGTGAAAGTAAATGGAATGATTAGTGTGAATGACACTCTTGTAATAACCGATGGAACTGCACAAACTGTTATAGCAACAGTGGGAGATGGTTCTAATATACCCAGTTTAAAGTTGTCAAGCGATAATAATTTTAATGGGAAAAATTTGATAGATCTCAACGCAGGTTATGACACCGTTGGGAATTATATTATCGGAAGAGGTAGTAGTGTTATAAATGATGGTAGAATAATGACATTTAACATTCCAAGTTATGCAGATTATGGTAGCACTGGAAGCATTCCTAAAATATCTTTTACTACAGATAACTGCAATACAGAATTATTTTCAGTTGATGCAGATGGTAACTTGAATTTATCAGGACCCGCACTTTCAGTTACAAGCACTGAAAATTCTTACAGTTCAACCACAGGCTCTTTTATAATTACAGGAGGGTTGGGTCTTGCTAAAAATTTATATTCTGACGGAGAAATTGTTAATTCGGTAGATTCAACTTCAGCACTGCTTGTAAGAACAAGTATAGACACACCTGTATTTGGTATAGACACTGTAAATACAACAGTGTATGCTTCAGGTGCTGTTAATATCGTTACTTTAAACACGGCTGCTTTATCTGTTAATTCAGATTTTGTAATTGACACTGTATCCAAGGTATCAACATTTGACACTCAAGTTTTCATACAAAATACAACAAGTTCTGCAGATTCAAGCACTGGTGCTTTAATAGTTTCTGGGGGAGCTGCTATATCTGAAAATTTAAATGTGTCAGGAATGATATCTGGATTTAGCGGAGCTAATTTGAATAATACTAAATTAATAAATTTATTAGATCCAACAGACCCTCAAGATGCTGCTACCAAAAACTACGTTGATTTAGTCAAAAGCGGATTAGACGTCAAAGATTCTGTGGATGTAGCTACAATCACAAATGGAAATTTAGCCACAGATTTTGTTACAGGAAGCACTATTGATAATTATGTTTTAAGTTTAGGAGACAGAATCTTACTTAAAAATCAAACTAGTAGTATTGAAAACGGTATTTATATTGTTACTAATTCAACGCCGACTCGTACTACAGATTTACCCGATGGAGATTATGCGGCTGGAAGTTTTGTTTTTGTAAAATACGGAGATATTAACAGCGCTCTCGGATGGATTTGTAATTCGCCTGCGACATCTATTGTTGGAACTGACCCAATTTCTTTTACTGAATTCACAGGAGTTGGAAATTTAGTAGCAGGAAATGGTCTTGTTAAAACAGGAAATCAGATAGATATCATTCCCGACGACTTTAGTATTTATATTTCAGGAAACCAATTGCGTATCAAAAGCACCGGTCTTGGAACTGGCCTTACAGGAGGAAGCGGGTCTCAAATAGAAACTTCGTATAACCAATCTCACGTAACTATGCTTGGTAATATAAATTCAGGGAGCTGGAACGCTTCTACTATAGACGTAGCATACGGTGGAACAGGTAGGAACAATGTTCCTGTTGGTTATATATTGTTCGGCGACGGAACTAATCCTTTGAATTATAATTCCCAATTGTTTTATGACACCGCCAATAACAGACTGTGTATAGGAGGAACACTTCCACAAGAAGATCTACATGTTCAAAATACAGATACTACAACTTTGATGATTGAATCTGACACTGATAACGCAAATCCAGATGCAAGACCTGAAATTAGATTTAGTTATGCAAATGGGGGGTATAATGATTATATAGGTATTTCGCGATTAACAGATGACTATGCACTTGGAGTTCTTCCTCAAACAACTGTTATTTCAAACGAACAAAATGCTATACAGTTTGCCACTCAAAATATTGTTAGAATGACAGTTACTTCAGACGGTAACGTCATCATTCCTAATACAGAAATCACACTTGCTACTATAAACAATTTGTTTGTAACCAATGATGTTAGTATATTGGGAAATCTTAATTTAAGCGGTTCAGTATCAAACTCTGAAATAGCGCTGTCAAGCACAGAAGGAGCTCTTAATCCAACTACGGGAGCTTTAATTTCCGAAGGTGGTATAACTATTCTTAGTTCTTATGATTCAGTTGATTTAAACAATGGAGGTAGTATTTTAACATATGGAGGAGCCAGTGTAAATAAAACTTTAAGAGTTGGTGGTAGTATAATTGGACTTGCGGATGCGTATATTGATAATATTTATATATGGAGTTCCACGAGTTCTAATTATATTATGTCTCCAGATCCGTCGCGAACAACAGATTCTTTTATGCCTCTTAAATTTAGACTTTACAATGGCACTGAAGATTTAATGACTGTTTCAACTTCAGGAACTTTTATAAATTCCGATTTGCAAATAGGAGAATCTGGGTATACATTTTCTTTCAGCACGGTGAGCAATATATTGTCTATAGACCCTTTAAACGTTTCAGATAAAATATTATTTAATAGCAGAGTAGATATAAACGACGGATTTTCTGCTGATAACAATCTAACTCTTACAAATTGGGATTTAGTTTTACAAAATACATCTGGATCAAGAAATATAGTATTAAATGGGATAGATAACTCGGGAGACTTATTTATTAATACAACGTCTAATTCTTCTGCGAATATAATTATTGGTCAAGATGGTGTTTCAGAAACCAATTTCATATTATCTTCAAAACTTGGAAGCGACACGGTCAGTTTTACACCAAGTGAATCTACAAATTCTAATTTAACAACAAGTTCTGGAGTAGATGTATATATAAATGGTAATTTAAATTTAGGAAGCGATATAAACTACAGTCTTGGAGGAAAAAGAGTTGATATAACAAATTCAAGCACGAGTTCTTTGTGGGTATTTCTTGGAAAAATAACAGATTCTTTTGAATTATTTATTAGAAACGAATCTGGAGAATCTCATATTTTAGGAGATACTTCCGGAGCAAAAGTGAGCACTGTAGGTGAAACATCAGAGATTTATTTATATGATAATTTGAGTTCTGAATTATTTTTATTTTCAAAAATTCCTCAGACTAAAAGCTGTATTTTTGATTTAAAATATGCTCTTGGAGATGCTTTTAATTTTTATCAGGAAGGCGTTGGTGTTAATCCAAATGGAAGTGTTAGTGGCTGGACAGGTTCTTGGACTCCGGTTAATTTAGGGAATAATAAAACAACCGTAGGAGAATCTCGCGTATTAGAAGATGCTTATTTTTACGGAAATGTTTTGGAAATTAATTATTCAACTGGAAACCTTGATGCTGCAGGCATTTTGTTTAACAGAAATGCCGTTTCTGGTATAACTGTTTATGATATTCCACAAGAAATTGATACTATACCAGATCAATCAATAGTTCCAAATACCCAAATCAAGTTGTCTACATCAGCAAATACATCTGATGATTACTACAACGGCTGGTATATCAATGTAAATTCCGAAATTGTAAGAATCACTGCTTATAACGGCGCTCAAAGAGTTGCTAATTTAAGCAGTGCTGTATCTGCGAGCACTGGAAACATTGTTGATCTATACGATAAATCCGAGTGCGGATTAGTTTATAGTGAAACCGCAGGAAGTTTCTTTTTGGCATACACTCCTCAGAAAACATTTTCTCAGTATCATTTAGCCGATTTAATTTTAAACGACCTAAATTCCGAAATAGGATATTTCAACAATGGTATAAGCAGTGGAAATTTAAATGTGTCTTCTGCAGCCAGTTTTGAAACTACAGTTGATATTGCTTCCGGTATGAGTGTAGGTAATTATTTAAATGTAAATGGAACAGCTCAGATTTCTGATTCAATTTCTGTTGCTGGTTATCTATTTTATCAAACTGGTGGAAGTTTAGTGATAGATTCAAGTTCAGGAAATGAAATGTTGATTGGCCCAGAAAGCATAAGTATTTCAGGAAATTTATATTCAGATGCGTTATATGGTTATAGCAACTCTGGACTTACTGTAGGAACTTTGACATTTAGTACTTCTGGAGACATAACACTTTCTACATCAAGTGAAGGGTCATTAAATCTTTTTACAGGTAGCGGATTTAATTACTTGTCGGCAGATTCTTCTGGAAATCTGCTCGTTAATTCAAATACAGAGTTTTCAAATACGGTTTTACTTAGCGATACATCAAATTCTACAAATGCTACTACAGGAGGGGCTTTAACAGTTCTTGGAGGTGCAAGTATAGCTAAAGATTTGTATATAGACGGTGATTTATTTGTTTCTGGAATTCTTGCATCTTCTGGCAATGCCACTACACCTTCTCTTACAATTTCTGATTATTCAAATTGTAGTTTAGTAGAGTATATCAACAACAATATGATATCAACAAATACTTTAAAAGATTTATGGGTTTCTGTAGCTTTAACCCCAAGTGCTTCTGGAGTTGATTGCGAATTTACAATGTCTCTTCCAGATAGAACTACAACGTTTGTAAAATCAGGAGAAGCTTTAGTATTTATTACAGGGTATGATTCTAATTACAATGCTGTTTTTAATTGTGTAGGATACGCTTTAATTGGGGACACAAAAATCAGAGTTAAATTTGGAAGCAATTCTACAACTACTCATTATGTATCTTTAAAAGTTAATTACACTGGAATTTGAAAAAAAATAAATTAAAGCAATTATAATAATGGAATTTGATATTCAAAACACTGCGGTTTTAATTCTACTCGTAATTTCTATTTTTATGTGGTTTTTATCACTTAGCACACGTTGCCCTCCCCCAAGGACTATTATAAGATACGTGCAAAAACCTCTAATAGATTACCAATTTTCTGATAGAAACCTTCCAAGCAAACTTTATAAAGATATGTTTGAAAAAGACGGTGGAGGAATGATTTGGATAAATAATTAAAGATTAAATTAATTTAAATAGTATTAATTTAATATCTTAATGGAAAAAGATAGTAATTTAAGCCTTTTAATGGCATCTTTGAATGAATTTTATAAAAAAGGTGATTATATAGATATTATAAAATCTATTATTAATCAAGAAAATAAAATATCCTTGAGAATTTTAGATTGGTTTATAACAAATTATTCTAAAAAAAATACAATTTACATTAAAGACTTGAATAATAAAGTTATAAATGTTTATATTCAATATAAATTAATGTTGAAATCTTTTAGTAAATCAAAATTCGATCCTTTTTGTAGAAAAAACAAGATTTTGTTTTATTACAACGATTCGGAAACTGATTATATAGAAACGAGTTGTGGCCAACTATGTTTTTTCAAATGGTGTTTTGAAAATAATATTTTAGATTTTGTATCTAAAAATTTAAAGATGATAGAAGATGATATGAAAAGTTCATTATCTAAAAGCAAATCAACAAGTATTACAGAGAGCTCGGGTTCGGGGTCTGACAAAAGAAAGAGAAGACAATTAAGCAATTCTGTTCTGAAAAATAATATGTTCAAACAATATTCAAAACACGTTTTAAAATTTGATTGATTTTACTTAAAATTAATTTATTTTTTAATTTCAAGAATGAAAATAAAAAAGAGAGATGGCAAGCTTGAAGAATTAAGATTTGATAAAATTAAATATAGGTTACGCAAATTAAAAAACGACCCTGTATTAGGCCCGTTGAAAAATATAGATTCTGATTTAATTGCTCAAAAAGTCATTTCTTCTATTTATGACGGAGTTTTATCTTCAGAGCTTGATGAAGAAGCAGGTCGTATCGCAGTCAATATGATTGAAAATATAGAATATCCTAAATTAGCATCAAGGCTTTGTATAAGCAATTTACATAAAAACACAACAGAGTGTTTTAGTGAAGTTGTAGAAATTATTTGCGAACAAACATCCAATTTATTTTCTGATAATTTTGTTGAATTTGTTAGAACTTTTAAAACAGAATTAAATGACACCATTGATTATAACAGAGACTACCTATTTGATTATTTTGGAATTAAAACTCTTGAAAAAAGTTATTTGGTAAAAATCAATGGAAAAACAATAGAAAGACCCCAGCATCTTTATATGCGAGTTGCTATAGCAGTAAGTATGAAAGACGGTTTGAACGCTGTTATAGAAACTTATAATTTAATATCACAACATTATCTTACATTTGCTTCCCCGGTTCTTTTTAATTCTGGATATAAATTTGGAAACCTCGCTTCTTGTTATTTACTCGGAACTGGAGACAGCATTGAAGGAATTTTTAAAACGATAAGTGATTGTGGGCGTATAAGTAAAATTGGAGGAGGAATTGGTATTCATATTTCAAATATTAGATCGAAAGGTAGTATTATTAGAGGAACAAATGGTGTAAGCGACGGAATCGTCCCAATGCTACGAGTTTATAATTCAGTCGGCGTTTATGTTAATCAATGTTTAAAACCAGGAAACAGAATATTTACAAAAAATGGTATGAAAACGATTAAAGATATAACTTTAGAAGACCAAGTTATTACACACGATGGTGGATTCCAACCGGTTAATGATATTTATGTTAATTATAAAAAAGGAGAATTTATTTTTGAAATATATCATAACAACAATTGCCAACCATTAGAAGTTACTCGGGATCACGAAATTCTTGTTGCAGACAATGAACTTGAAGATCCAAAATACACAATGTCTCAAAATATCAAAATAGGAAGTTATTTATGTTATCCTATTCCAAGGTATAGCAGACCTTGTAAATTCAATAAAGATGTTTTTAAAATGATTGGTATTATAATACAATGTGGAGAATTTGAGAACGGAGTGTGCACTGTTAAATTAACAGATAATTGTTTAATAAAAGTTTTTAATTTCTGCAAATCGTTTTCAGAATGCGAAATAAGAGATTTAGATATAATTTACAGTAAAACAGATTCTGAAGAGTGGGAATTTATTAAAAAGATGCTTGGGGTAAAAAACTTGTGTAAAAAGTATAATAAACATAATTTTTTATTCCATACAGATTTCGTTCATTATAACAAAGACCTTCTTGCGTATTTTCTCGTTTGGATGATCAAAGCCTCTAATTATTATAACATATCAGATAGCCTTTATTACGATATACAAAATCAGAATATTATAGGCGTAATAAGATATGCTCTTTTAAAAAACAAAATTCTTGTAGAATTCATAAAAAGAGAAAATAGGATTTTTTTATCTTGTTATAAAAAAGATTTATTGGTAAAAATACAAATTCCTTTCTATAATACCAACACGGTTAAAAATTATGATACTGTTATTACTGACAAATATATCTATGCAAAAGTTCAAGATGTCAAGATTTCTTTATATTCTGGGCCTGTATATGATTTAGGAATTGAAGCAAACCATAATTATTTAACAGATTCAGGTCTTGTTCATAATAGTGGAAAAAGAAAAGGAGCTTTTGCTATTTATTTGTCCATAGACCATCCAGATATAATGGATTTTTTGGATTTGAAAAAAAATCAAGGAGCAGAAGAATTGCGAACTCGGGATTTGTTTTTAGCTGTTTGGGTATCTGATTTATTTATGCGCGCAGTTGAAATGGACGAAGATTGGTATTTATTTGATCCAGACAATGGTGATAAATGTGGAATGTTGAATAACACTTATGGAGCGGAATATGAAACATTATATAAAGAATTAGTCGATGAAAAAATGTATAAAAAAATAGTAAAGGCGCGAGACGTTTGGACAAAAATCTTAGAATCTCAAATTGAAACAGGTGTTCCTTATATTTTATATAAAGACGCTGTTAATAAAAAATCTAATCAAAAGAATGTAGGTGTTATTAAATCAAGTAACCTTTGTTCGGAAGTGTTGTTATATTCTGATGAAAATGAATATGCAGTTTGTAATTTAGAATCAATTGCTTTGCCAAAATATGTAGAAAACAATGCATTTAATCATAATCTTTTACACGATGTAGTTAAAAAAAGTGTTAGACAAATGAATAATATTATAGATTGTAATTTTTACCCAGTAGAAGAAGCTAAAACAAGTAATTTAAAACACAGACCTATAGGAATAGGTGTCCAAGGGTTATCTGACGTGTATTGTTTGCTTAGATATCCATTTGAAAGCTTAGAAGCTAAAAAACTTAATAAAGAAATATTTGAAACGATTTATCATGCAGCTTTGGAAGGAAGTATGGAGCTCGCAAAAGAACAGGGTCCTTATTCCACATTTAGAGGAAGTCCTGCGAGTGAAGGAAAACTTCAATTTGATCTTTGGTCAGAATATTCCGGGACTGATTTATCTGAAATTTTAAGTGGAAGATACGACTGGGATTCTCTTAAACGAGATATAATACAGCATGGTTTATTCAATTCTACTCTGACAGCTCTTATGCCAACTGCGAGCACTGCTCAAATAATGGGTAATACAGAGTCCTTTGAAAATTTTGATAGTTGTATATATAAAAGAAGAGTATTGTCTGGAGAATTTCTTGTTATAAATAAACATTTATTCAAAGAACTTACGGAATTAGGATTGTGGAATTCGGAATTAAAAGATATGATTCTCTCTAATAATGGAAGCATACAAGGAATTGATGTTATTCCTGAAGAAATCAAAAATATATACAAAACAATTTGGGAAATTCCTATGAAGACTTATATAGAACATTCTGCTGACAGAGCGCCTTTTATTGATATGACACAGTCATTGAATCTTTATATGGAATCTCCGACTACTAAACGATTAAACAGTATGCATTTTTATGCGTGGAAATTAGGTCTTAAAACAGGAATTTATTATTTAAGAACTAAAACAAAAGCTGTAAGTGGGAAATTTTCAGTTAATCCAGATGTAGAAAAAAAGATGAAGACAAAGATGAAAAACAAAGAAAGAGTCTGTAATGAAACTGATGAAAATGGCGCTTGTTTATTATGCTCTTCGTAATTACTCAGAATGATGGTAGTGGTGTCTGCAGCAGGGGATAAATTGATCGTTTCCAACGATAATATTATCTTCTTTCTTTATCACATTGAAATTTTTTTTTAATTTTGTAAAGTGAGCCGGAGTCCCATCTTTACAAATTGCACACATAGCATTTAAATGTAAAATTTCATTTGCAAGCGGAACCATTTTTGTAATATCACCTATACTTTCCATTTTATAATCAGAAGATAACCCTGCTACAATATAGTGTTTTGGAATTTGATGTCGTTTAGAAAGCTCTTTTGATAAAACAGAATGTAAATCTTTATAAAAATGACCTTCGTCTATTAAAATTATTTTAGAATCCTTGTAAATTTTATTGTTAATCATTTCCTCTAAAGATTTTAGTTTGACAGCTGGATATTTTTCTTTGTTGTGATTAATTATATTATTTCCCAATGAATATCTGTTGTCTAATTTACTGTTTATAATCATTATACTATTTGTAATACTGCGGAATCTATTAATTTCATTTAAGAGAGAAGATGTTTTGGAACTAAACATACATCCTATAATCAGTTTTAAACTATTCCCTTTTCCATAGAATCCCATTTTTTATTATTAAGTAAAACAAATAAATTAATAATTTATTTTTTATTTACTCATTTTAACTAATGAAGAGTTATATCTTATTGCTAATTTTATTTTTATTCACCCTTCTTTTAGCAATACAAGTTGATAGGGCTATTAGCAGAACTTTACCTAAATACAACCCTGGTTATTTTATAGCATTGTGTGATACAGACACGGATCCTTCTTGTGTTATTTGGAATAACAGAGACGCTGAAACAAAATGCGATGCGTTATGTAAAAATCAAAATGGAACGTATGCCGGAAAATTTAAATCAAATTCGCTTAAAACACATCATGAATGCCTTTGTCGCGTTAAGGTTTAAAAATAAAAAAAAATAAATTGTTTTAAATGAGTTTAGACATAGATGAACATTATAACACACAGCTCTCAAAATCTTTAAATTACTTAAATAATGGAGACCGTTTGAATGCTTGTAATGAATTAATAAAGTTAAAAGTAAATATCGATTTAAGAGAATTTCTGTTACTAAATAATTCTCCGGAAAAAACAAAACTTAAAAATAAAATTATTCACATATATACATTAATAGGAGGTCTTTTAAAAGAGCTTGGTGAAGCGAGCTTGGCAAGCGGGAACGAGAACAGAGAAGAGTATAAAAATTATTTTAAAAAAAGCATACATTATTTTTTAGAAATATTATCAATTGATTTTGAAAATAAAACTTGCGAAACACAATTGACAAGTATATATACAACTCTTACATTTAATTCTCAGCCAGACTACAATTTATGTTTAAAATATCTTACAAACGCTCTTGTTTTTTCACCTACGAGTCCTCATATTCATTATAATTTAGGGCATATTTACCATAAAATGAATCAGTTGGAAAATTCTGTTATTCATTACAAGCTCGCTGTTAAGCTTTGCGAAACAGGCGACAAGCTCGCTGTTAAGCTTTGCGAAACAGGCGACAAGACTTTATTAATCAATATTTATAACGGACTTGGGAGCGTATTTAAATCTGTTAAAAAATGGCCAGAAGCTTTATTTTATTTATTAAAAGGTTATGTAATTAATCCAAAAGATCCAGATATCAACAATGCGCTTGGAGTCGCATATACTGAACTTAGGCGTAGCGATATATCAGCAAAACATTTTACAATAGCAATAGAGAATTATAAAGATTCTATTATAACAGCTGATAAAAAAGGGCTGTTATCAGATATTTATTTAAATTATGGACACACTTTTTCTTGGAATGGAGATGTCTTTAATTCAATAATTTGTTATAATAATTCTATTAAACAAAATCCTACTTATAGATTGCCGTTTCAAAATAAATTAATGAATCTGCTTTATACATCTAGAGATACAAATTACCTTTTAACCCAGCATAAACTTATCAATAAGATTATTTACAAGAAATTTAATTACGACCGTTCGGATAAAAAAATAATAGATTTAGAAAAGCCGAGAATAGGTATTGTTTCCGGAGACATTGGAGGAGGTCATCCAGTTAATCATTTTGTGAAAGGGTTATTGAGTTTAGACAATGTAATCGTTTATTCTGAATCTATTACAAACTCCAGTTTTAAAACTATAAAAAACAAAACTACACAAGAAGTTTGCGAAATGATAATAAATGATAATATAGATATTCTTATAGACCTTTCTTCTCATACAGCATTGAATAGATTAGATGTATTTGCAGAACATCCAGCTCCTATAACAATGAGTTATTTAGGTTACCCATTTACAACGGGTCTGAAAGGCATAGATTATAGGATAACTGACACATATTGTGACAATACTCACAGTGCTAAATATTATACAGAACAACTCTTGTTTATGAATGATTGTTTTTTAAATTATACACCAAATCTTGATTTTAAAATACGATATAAAAAGGATACTTCCCATTTCAAGATAGGATGTTTCAATCGTCTTAATAAAATAAGCGAAAATTGCTTTGAATTATTTAATATGATATTAAATAACTTTGATGATGTCAAACTCGTATTTAAAACAAAAGCTTTACTTAACAATAATGTTAGACAAGAATTCTTGTCTAAATTCGGAGATAAAAAAGAAATGGTGGAAATATTAGACTGCACAATTTCACACGAAGAACATTTAGAGACATATAACGACATAGATATAGCTATAGATACATTTCCTTATTCAGGAACTACTACAAGTTGTGAAGCTTTGAGTTGCGGGTGCCCTGTATTAACTTTTTACGATAAAATTAATCTTTACCATCCTCAAAATGTAACTGGAAGTATAAATATAAATTCGGGTTTGGAATGGTACAACTGTTATTCTTTTGACGATTTTGTAAATAAAATAAAAATTCTTAAAGAAACTTTTAATTTAGAAAGCAAGATAAAAGTTAGAAACAAATTTTTAAATGGAAAAGTATGTGATATACCCCTCTGGATATCCAATTTCAAACAATTGATTAAAAATTTTTGATTAACACTTCGTTTTTAATTTTACCGCGAGACTCCCTTTTTGAACCAATTGTATAAACAGTGTTTAAAGAAATTATATTGTAATTTGAATATATTTTTCTTATCATTTCTGTATCAGAATTGCTCAGTAAAACATACACGCCTTTTAGTGTTAAATTGTCTATAAATTCTTTTAATTCTATTTGTTGCTCCTTGCAAAAATCATATTTTGTATAAGTTGTAAATGTATCATCGTATGGTGGATCTATATATACAAAATCGTTTTTTGAGGCGTTATTTAAAGCAATTGTGTAATCGTAACTTGATATAATAACATTTCTTGATTTTAATATTTCATGTGTTTTAAGTATATCTTCATAATTTCTTGTAGAAAAATCTATAATTTTACGTTTCGTAGAATAAGGCACGTTGAATTCTCCTTTTTTATTTTCTCTATATAATCCGTTGAAGCAACATTTATTCAAGTAATATAATAATGCAGAGCGTTCTATACATTCTATTTCCTTAATTTCATTGAATCTTTTTCTGTTAACAACGTAATTTTCAAAAGAGTCTGTATAAGTTTTTAAAATTTGAACAAGTTGATCGCAGTTTTCCAAAGTATCTTTAAAAAATCCTATAACACTTTTATTAATATCGTTTATATAATAAGATTCGGCTTCGGTATTTAAAAAAACTGCACCCGAACCAAGAAATGGTTCGTAATAAACATTGAATTCTTTTGGAAATTGAACCTTAATCTTATCTAATAATTTTTGTTTTCCTCCAGCATATTTCAATGGAGATTTCATTTCTATAATATAATTTAATTAATATTTCAATTATTTTTGAACTAAATATATTTTTCTAAATCATTAACACTAATCCAATCTATAATATTATATTTTTTTGATAATTCAATGAAATTTTTTATATAACTATTTTTTGATAATTGATAATTAATTAAATCTGTTGTAGAATTAATTCTTAATTCACCAGCGCAGAATAACACAATGAGTTTGGAATTTTTATATTTGTCGTTTTCTAATAATTTTGAAAATTTTCTTGGAATATGATCTATTTTTTCAGAAGCAGTTCCACCACAGAAATAAGATCTGCTTTTTACTTCAATAAATAAATCTTTTTCTGGTAAATAAAAATCTGGTATAATAAATTTGTTAACTGATATGTTTATTTTTGGTTGTGAAATATATTTACAATTTTTATTTTCAAGTAAAGTTTTTACATACAATTCTGATAATTTTCCAGTATTGGTTAGACCATTTAATTTTAGAAATTCTAATTCTTCCATTTTTGTTCTTGGTATCCAATTTGCAGAACAGTATTTAGAAATTTTACTTAGCATCATTATCCAGTAAAATTTCTAAAATAATTTCATTTATTAACAAGATTAATTACGATAAGACGGTAAACCACAATCAAAATTCCTGATTTCAAAAGAGCTTTGTAAAAATCATTTAATGGAAGCATAAATAATAACGAATCTACCATCGGAAGAGTTATAAGCGTTGCTAAAAAAAACAAAACTATATTTTGTATATTGATTTCTGAAATGATGGACCATTTTTTGGGTTCTTCAAATTTTTCAATCAATTTCGGAGGCTCTTTTTTAATAACTATTTCTTCTTTAACCGCGTCTTCAACTTCTTCTTCGTCTATATCTTCAAAATAATTATCAGGTAAATCTTCTATACGAGTGCTCATTTAAATTTGTATAGAAAATTATTTTATTTAATAAGCGAATGGATTTGGATTATATCTGAATCCTTGTATATCATATTGTTTATACGTGCTAACACCTCCTATTTCAGGAATGTCTATACTATCACCGTCCATTAATTCATTATAATTCTTGTTTTTAAAAGGAATTTTGATATCGTTTCTGTTATTGTTATTTATAGTGTAATATTCCATTTTATCAGAACGATTAGGATAACGCCGTCTTCCAAATACTGGATACTGCCCAGTTGCATTTGTCAAGTATCCAAGTTGTTGATATTGAGTATAAGCATCATAGTATCCTGAATAAACATTTTCTGGTGGTGCTAATGGATTGGTGATTTTAGTTAAAAACTGCTGATTTGTTGAAGAAACTTGAGGTCCTTGTATAGCTTTATTTAAACAAGTTTCTATACTTTGTTTTATACAATCTGTTTGAGTCTGGCTAATAGTAAAATTTTCCTTTTTCTCTGTTTTTCCTTTTTCCCGAAGTATCTCGTAATTGCTAAAAACCATTAAACAAAAAAGAGATATTAAAATATAAAAATAAGCTTCTTTTATACAAATTCTTGCCATTACAATTACAATCTAAATTTATTTTTCTAAAAAATTTATTTTTGTATAAAATAAATTACCTTCGACTTTGTCTAATTTAAACGTATAAAAGACAGTATCAGGATATTCTGGAGCCGAGTCCAATACATCAGATTTTTTAATATTACAAAGTCCGTTTTTTTGAGGATTATCTCTTCTCATTTTCATTCCGTTTTCAGCATTTTTTGAAGTATTTCTGCTGTGATTAATTTCTTCCATAACTTTATTGTGATTTGTCCTATCAATTTTTATACCCAAACTTTTGCATCTATTATACAAAGCCGTGTCTTCATACCCCCATTGTAAAAAATTATTTGGATAACCGTTAGCTTTAATAAATGTTTTGCTATTAATAATAGTAACCCCTCCTAAACCTCCAGAATATCCGTGCAAATCTTTTAATTCGTCATCTCCAACTGGTCCGAAATCAATTAAATCAAAACACTCTTTTTTAGGAAATAAATCCACATTGTTAATTACAAAATAAGAGTTGTCTTTTACACATTCCAAAAACCCTATATTTAAAAGAAGACCTTTATTAAAACAGTTTTCATTATCTTGTTCTAAAATATAAATTTCATATACATATTCTTTATATTCTAAAAATTCTCTCATTCTTAAAATAAATATTTCCAACTGTTCTTTTCTAAAAGCTTGGTCTGAATTTGCTCTAAAAGGAACAAGGATTGTGCATTTTGTTATCATTTGTTTTACATTAATTTTATTTTTAAATATAAACTGCATTGTCATCGCGTCTAAAAAAGAGTTTAATTTTAACACTAATTTGTATAATACAATGAATGATAAAATATTAATTATAGGAGGCAGTGGATATGTAGGAACGAGATTAGTTGAACACCTATCTGAATTTAAAGTATCTATTTTAGACGTTGTATCGCCATTGGCTGATAATGTAAATTTTTTTAAAGGGAGATACCAAGATTTTGATAGAGAATTTTTTAAAAATTTTGATATAATCATTCTTTTAGCTGGTCAATGTTCTGTTAAATCATCTGAAGACGTTCTTGATTCTGTTGATAACAATATTAGAAATTTTTCCTTTTTACTCAGTTGTTTATCCACAACTCAAAAATTTATTTATGCAAGTTCGGCAAGTATTTACGGTAATACAAATGGAAATGAAGCCGTTGAAGATCAAACCCCTTCAAATCCTCTTACGATATACGACTTGTCTAAAAAATGCATAGATGATATAGCCGCGTTGTCTGAAAAAAATTATTTTGGTCTTAGATTTGGAACGGTGTGTGGATTTTCTAAAAATTTTAGAAACGATGTTTTTATTAATTCAATGACAAACAATGCTTTAACAGACGGTGTTGTCAATTTGTCAAATGGAAATGTTAATAGAGGAGTTTTGGGTATTTCGGATTTATGTAGAGCAGTAGAATTGATTATAAAGGACAAAGACTCTTTTTCTAAAAGAGGGATTTACAATTTATCTTCTTTTAATATTACTATTAAACAAGCTGCCGATTTTGTTTATAACCGTTTTGAAGATATCGAGTTAATTGAAGTTATAGACGATTCTAATCAAAAATTAAATTTTGATAAACGAACGGTTTATGATTTTAAAATAAATAGTAGTAAATTTTCTAAAACATTCAATTTTGAATTTTTAGATACAATAGATTCTATTGTTGAGGAAATTAGTGCGAATTTTAACAAAAAGGAAATTTCTACAAATAGACTTGAAAATAATTATAAAGAATTTTTTGAAATAAAAAACTGTAGAGTGTGTGATAAAAAGACAATTTCTCTTTTAAATTTAAACAAGCAACCTCTTGCTAATAGTAATCACGATAACAATACAGTTTTAAGAAAATATCCTTTGCATTTACAAGTATGCCCAGGGTGTTTTCACGTCCAGTTAAATTGTGTAGTTAATCCAAAATTTCTCTTTGAAGATTATCAGTATGTGAGTGGAACAAGTTCTACTTTAAAAAAATATTTTGAAGATTTTTCAATTTACACTATTCTCAGGTATTTTAATAATTTTGAAAAAAAAAAATCTCTAAAAATCTTAGACATTGCCTGTAATGATGGGACTCAGCTTGATTGTTTTAAACAAACGGGTTGTGATGATTATATTGAAACAACGACTGTTGGGGTAGATCCGGCTAAAAACATTTATGAAAAAGTGTCAAAATATAAAAAAGATCATGATATATATCCTAATTATTTTGATGAAAAAATAAGAGACATTCTTAAGAAAAAATACGGAACTTTTGATATTATAGTTGCTCAAAATGTATTTGCTCACATTGATTATCCAAAACATTTTTTAGAATTGTGCAAGTCGTTAATGTCAGAACACTCTTTGTTGTTTATTCAAACAAGTCAAAAAGATATGATTTTAAAAAATCAATTTGATACAGCTTATCATGAACACCTGTCCTTTTTCAACACAAATTCCATGAATATTGTTTGTAAAAATGCAGGATTGATTTTAAACAACGTTTCTGAAAATGAAATTCATGGTCAAAGTTATATTTTTGAAATAATTAATCGATCTGAACCTTTAGAAAATTCCAATAAATATGATGTTTTAGGTAATGAATTAGCTAGAGGAATGTATGATTTGGAAACATATGAAAAATATAAATATAAATGTTTAATTTACAAGAATAATTTTCATAATTTACTATCTACTTTTAAGCTTGAAAATAAAAATATAGTATGTTTTGGAAGCACTGCAAAAAGTAATGTTTTATTCAATTTTTGCGGAATTGATAATAATATAATTGATTTTATAATTGACGAGAATAGTTTAAAACATAATTTGCTTACACCAGGAAGCGATATACCAATTTATGGAATTGACAAACTTAAAGAATGCGTCAATCTAGAAGACTATGTTTTTATAATTACAGCTTGGAATTTCTACAATGAAGTTAGAGCAAAAATTATAAATTATTTTTCAGACTTTAAAATAAACACAACTATTACAATCGTTAATTGTAATAATTTAAAAATAGATAAAATCTTTATTTAGACAAGAGACTTGGGCTTAGCTTGTTGTCTTCTGGACATATACAGATAATAACCACCGCCAATCAATGCAATACCTGCAAGGACATTTCTTTCTCTTAGAGCAACGAGGATTCCATTTGTGGCATCTGCTGGAATAAGTTTATCTACAAAGAATACCAAAAATACACCAAGAACTACAAGCACAAGTGCGAGACCATCGAGAAGCAATTTCTTATCAAACATTTTTATATTATTTAATAATAAAAAAAATATTATTAATTAATAAATAAATAATAATGAGAATTAACAAAGAATTAGCTAAAAAAATAGGTGATAAATTAAAAATAAATTATGAAGTTGTACCATTTGAAGAATGGCATTACGCCCTGAATGTAGAACTTGAGCACGGAAGTCGGCTCGGACAAATGGTTAATATTACAAAAGACGACCCATTAAAAACTGCAAAAATAGCTCTTGCACATTTAATAGAAGACCCCAGATATTACAAGTTTTTAAAATCTATGGAAACTAAAAGAGAAAAGTATTGGGAAAATAAAACTAAGCCTGATATATTCTTATTTGCTAAACCCAAACATTCCAAATGATTTTTTCTTTAACCATTTATACGTCGTTTGTTTATGAACATTTATAAACAGAGTATTAGAAGTCTGGTTTCTATATTTATCAAAAACTTGTTTTACAGTTGAATTATGTATATCATCTGTAATGCTTATTTTTTTACCACCTTCTTGAATAATATGAAATTTAATAAGATTTATTTCAGCATCTTTTATATTATGAAGTTTTTTTTTAATTATATTTAAAAAATTTCCAAATACAAGATCGTTTTGAGCAAGAAATTTTGTAGAATCAATTGTTAAGGCTTTGCTATCTAAATTTATTATAACAGGAGAATGGTCCGGGTGTTTATCTACAATTTTGTTTTCGTTTTGCATAATATTATTCTTTAAAATAATATTATTTTTAAATGTAAAATTATTATACTAAAAATTCTGTTTTAAATCTTTTAAATAGTTTTACGGTCATATCCGTATCGTAAACGCAATCGTGAAAATTTTGTTTTTCGTTCAATGAATAATACTCGCATAAATTTTTTAGACTTAGACTTTGTTTTTCAGGGATTTTACCAATAGATTTAAAAAATTGTGCTATAACCAAAGTGTCTATTGTAGTCGGTGTAAAAAATTTAAAATATTCATTTTCTGTTAAAAGACTCGTTTTAATAAAAGCAATGTCAAAAACTACATTATGACCAACAGGAATTAATCTCCATCTACTTTCCAACAAACACCTTCCTAAAAATAATATCAAAATTTCTTTAGCATCTTTTAAATTAACAGAAGATTCGCTAAAGGAATGTTTTACAAGATCAATTTTATTAACATTAAGAGCATAAGGCGATACGTTTTTATAACAATTTGATTTAATTTTAATAGTCTTTTCGTCTATTGTTTCTAATTTGTCGTTTAAAAACTTGAAGTGAATAGACAAGATGTCGTTTTCTTGAGGGTTTAACCCAGTAGTTTCAGCGTCAAAAGCTAAATAATGCATTAAACATTAAGACGAGGTCTTTTTTTCAATTTTTTAAACGTTAGATAAATTAATAGTATAAATATTTTTAACAAAATGATTAATAAAACAGAACAAGTAAGTATTACTCCTGATAAATCTTTTTTATTCATTATTATATTGTAAATTACACCTGAAACAAAAATACCGTTCCAAATAATAAGTGTGATTATATCAAATTTAAAAACTTGTTTTCCTACACGGTTAGTCCCCCAAGTTGTATCTGTCATTGTTATACCAGCATGTAATTTAGATGGGATAATAATCGATAAATAAATTAAACTGTATAATGAGTAAAATAAAAACTCTGGAGATTTTTCATATATACTTATATATACTCCTTTTAAAAATGCAGAGCCGAATATAAAACAAAAATACAATCCTAACTGTAACGCGGTTCCTGAAAACAAAATGTAAATCAGAGAGCCGGTTACGAGAAGAGAGTATATAAAGATATAGATTAAATCTATTGTCATAAAAATACTGTGTTTATCAAGGCATTTAAGATTCCAGAATACTTCTCTATAAGAAGATTTACACCATCTAATTTGCTGTTTATAAAGTTTATAAAAATTTGTAGGAGTTTCTGTGAAACAAAATGCTAAAGGCGTATAAATGACTTTTTTACCTAAAATAAGTATATTATTAGTTAAATGCCTGTCATCTCCATACGTGCAAGGTTTATTTAAATAAGTTTGATTTTTCCAAGTATCTAAAAATTGTTCTAAATCAGACAATTTATATAATCCAATAGGTCCCCCTACACAAAGCGTGTTTCCACTATAACTTTGATAAGCTCTTTCTATATTACAAGCCATATAGTATCTCAAACTGTTTAGAAAGGAAAAAAAGTTTTTATATTTTATTTCAGGGATAATAAACATATTTCCAGTTATAGCCCCATCTCTTTCTCCAAGACGCATATTATCAAAAATATTTTTATCAAGTATCGTATCACTATCTGTAGTCAAAACTCCTTCTAATATTTTTATGCTGTTATTTTTTATCGTTAAATTTCTTTCTATAATACTTAATTTAAATCCTGTATAAAGAACATCTCTTTTACCTTTATGAGGTTGTGTTATACAAGTCCATTTTGCACTTGGAATTTTTATTGTATTGTAAAAAGAATCCCCGTCCAATCTTAAAATATCACCACCCATAAAAACTTGTTTAAATATATTACACATATACTCGTCTTCATTCGTGTTGCCATCTATGACTACATACAGTTTATTATACTCCCGAACGTCAATTTCTTTTATGGATAATAAACAATTTCTAAACAATTCTGGATCTTCTCTATACCCTACTACAATTATATTTGATAAAAATTTTTTAATTGCAACATTTCTTTTTACAGCCTTTTTGTTATTTAAATACGCAAAAGTAGTTTGTAATATAAAATATATAATTATATATATTCCGTATATACTTAGATAAAATTTGTTAAATTTTAATATAAAAGATAGTATAATTGGTGTTAATATTGCCAACACTGCAAGAATAATAAAAATGTAATTTATAATTATACTCATTTATATAATTATAAAATTATGTTTAAATATAAACAGGGTTAATTGGAACTGGGTCGCTAAGCATATCCAAATCCTCGTCGTCTTCGTCTTCGGTTTGTTCAACAGTCTCTTCTCGCTTTACTCCGCTATTTATTTCGTTTTCTGTTTGATGGACCTGAACAGTTTCCGTAACACCCTTTCCAGATAACCAGTTTACGACCTTGTGCAAAGTAGATGCTTCTTCAAGAGTATAAGAACCTTTAGTTTGTCCTTTATGAACAGCCTGAATCAGAATTTGTTTAGCAACGGTTTCATTGACTTCTGGATCTGAAGCTCCTGTAAGTAGAACATCCTTGCATCTTTTCAACAAGTCTGATTCAGCAAGAATAAAAACTCCATTCTTGTGAGCCACCTCAACGTAATGAATCAAAATTTGTATTGAATTTTTAGAGTCGAGAGTTATTATAGTCATTTATACTTTAGTTGTTAAATAATGTTTAAATTATTAAATAATTTTATACGAAATACATTAATGGATAGTATATTAGAAGATTTAACTTGCGATGTAATAGATGTTATATATACTCAAACTAAATCTGAAGAAAATATAATTAAAATTAAGGAAATTTATAAAATCGTTTTAGGAATTTTATTTGAACATATTCAGCCTTATTTCTATACATTATTAACTATTATAATATTAATGCTTGTAATGAATATAGTTCAATTTTACTATTTGATTAAATTAAAGGCGTAAATTATATTCTTCACACCAGTCTTTAAAAATTTTTTCTCTAATAGATTTATTATCTTCTTTTTCTTCCGCTGCAATTTGTCTTTTTTTATCACATAATTTTATAGTCTCTAAAAGAAAGCTGTATTGTTTATCCGAATACTCTGTGTTAATTTTTTTTATTTTTTGAATAAATTCTTGAGAAATATCTTTTGTATCATAAAGATTTATTTTAATAAATTTAGATTCGTTTTGTTTCAAGATTGAACTTATAGAAGACAGCTTATCTACTACTTCTTTTTTTTGTTCTTCTTCAAATTTAAAGTATTTACAAACAATATATTTTTCAGAATTTGTAGGCCTACTCGTTTTAGGTTTATATATATAAAATTCGTCAAATAAATTATACAATAAATAAAGCATATCAAGACTTGATTTTGTAAATATATCAAACATTTTGATTACAAAATGCCCATCCTTTTTTATAAGAGATATCGCTGATAAAATTTCGTTAAAAACAAGTTTATAGTGTATTTGTTCTTTATGTTCAAAATCACCTTCTTCGTCAAAACCTCCGTCTGCAGTTATTAAATAAAAATTTTTACCAGCCTTTTTTTTTAAACATAAAATATTGTTATAATTTGTAATATCACCCGTATTATCTTCTCCGTAAAATATTTTTACATTTTTATTTATAATATTTTTGTTGTATTCTGGAAGATTACCATTTATATTTTTTAAAGACATCGTATAGATTTTAATATTATCCCGAGTAATTTTTTTTCTACTTACAACTTTTGTAAAATCAGACTTTTCTACGGAAGGAGTCTGGGTTTCTTTGATAATCATATTACTGCATTGTATAAACCCACCGGGTGCTTCAGCGCAATGAAATATTAAATCATTTGCGTAATCATAATCTTCAAATAAAGAAAATTTAACAAGCATTTCCCAGAATTTATAAAAGGCTCTATTGATAAGTGGTGGCTTTATATTAAAATCATAAAAATTTATATACCACCGCATTTTTTTCCAAACAGATGGTGAAATATTATCAAGTATGTTTTTTATATCTATTTTTCTTTTGTTATACCCAAGTTCATCTAAACTTTTGTCTATAATTCCAAATTCTACGCGTGGGATTATATTCATAAATAATTATAACATTTATTTTTTTTCATTTTATTCTTTATTTGCTTTTATATAATAATATATAATGAAGTATTACAATATTCTTCTTCAGCCTGTGTTTCTTTTGATTCTTCGTAAAAATATAAATCAGAATCTTCGTTATCAATTAATCTTAATTCACATGGGTCTTTAAAAAGTTTAATTTTTTTATTTATAAAAAGTTTTTCATTTTGTATAACATTTTCTAAATCTGAAAATGTTTTTATAAAATAATTAGGATATTTTGTCTTTTTAAATCTATATTTATCAGTAGAGTTAAGTATTTCCAATAAGAAATACAAGTTGTCTATTTTAAATAGACTCTTTTCTCCTTTATCTACAAATAAATTTAAATTTTTATCATATTCTATATTCTGTTTCACAACGGTTTTGGAATCAACAACTTCTTGTGATACTTTAAATAGAGAATATCTGTATATACCGCTTAGTTGATTATCATTTACCCCTTTAATCATATTTGACTCTAAAATATCAAAACCTTTCTTTTTCATAAAGATTTCAAACTCTTTTTGATTTATAATATAAGTAGTCATATCGCATTCGTTTTTGTAATTTTTAACATACATTGAAATCTTGCTTCTTATGTTATCAATTTGATAAATTTTATCTTCCATTAAAACCACATATAATATTTCATTTGAAGTTATATTTATCAAATCGCTTTTTCTTATGTTTTCATAAGCTTCAGAGTCTATATAAGAAATCAACAAGTAATTTGTTTTTTTAGAACACAATTCTAAAAAAGATTCCAAAGATTCTTTTGACTCTAAAAAATATTCAAATTTTGAACATTTAACCAAGTCCTTTTTTTTAGAATTTTCATTTAGAGAATAGTAGTTTATAAAAGATTTTTCGCAATTATAACGTCCAATTACATTTTGAAGAGATGCGTCTATATTTGATATAACATCAGAAAAATAATAATTACTTGAGCTATTATTAATTAATTTTGTAATATTGTTATTCATACTATATAAATTTTCTTCTGTGATTGGATTTATTATATTCTTCCATATACTACATGCAACAGTTTTAAAATTACCGTGTTTTTTAGGATTTGCAGTTTTGTCCCAGCGAGTTCTAACAGGAATAAATGTAGATTTAGATACATCCCAATAAAATTCTATAACAGTATTTGACACATACTTTTCATTTGTAGTTGGATCTATAAATTTATTTTCATCAAATCTTGTCTTGAAAGTTATATTTGCACTTTCGCCACCAATTTCTTTTCCACAAAGTTTATTTATATCAAATAAAACCAAATTTCCTTTTTCAATAGCGTTTTCCTTTGTAGTATTAATTTTTTCCTTACTGTATGTTTGAACATATAGTTCCCATTCTCCATCTTCTTTTCTAACGGAAAAGAAATCTATAGTATTCATTTCTGCGCTTTTCCATTTAAATAATCTTGGCCAAGTTTTTGTTAGAGGATAAGGTTCGTTCATAGGTGTAAATATCAATCCGTCGTTTTTATAAGGCATATTGGATATATTTTTAAGAATAATTTTTGAACCTAAAAAGACGTTTCTGTATATAAACTTTTTTATATAAGCTTTATAATAATGAGTTTGAATTATACTGTTAATTATATCTTTAGTTATTTCTAATCTTTCTGTTAATAAATATTTTGAATTCCCTCTTACATCAATACCGTTGTAAAATATCATATCAAAAGCATAGAATACAGTTATATTAGTGTCTCTCATTTTAACGAGCTCCCCATCCAATATACAATTTTTAAAAGTTTTATTGCTAAGGTCCGTAGAATAAATATTATTAATATTAGAATCAATGTAAAATATTTCACCATTATTGTTTATATACATAAAAGCTCTTTCTCCATCGGCTTTATCAGTAACAGAATATAAGTCTTGATAAAGAGTTTGTAAAGCCTCTTTTTGCAAAGTTTCTGGTTGGGCACCTATGAAATAAGAGGAACCAACCAATTCTTTATATTCTGAAAAAACCCTTCTTTTTTTAGTAGAACTTGTAATATAAATATTATCTTGTTTAATTTGGAAAATAAATAACAATATATTTTTTACCCTTTCTGTTACTTTTAAAGAATTTTCTTTATTTTGTAAAATTTCGATTTCAATTTCATAGCTAATATCCTTTTCATTTGTTTTTACTTTTGTCAAATCAATAAATCCAAGATCTACCGAATATCTATATCTGGTTTTTTGTCTTTTAAACAGTTTGTCCTCGCTAACCAGATCCCAATCTTGTTCTTTTACAGTTTTTTCTTCTGAAAGAGCAAATCTCAAATCATATTCATATACATCATAATTAGGCAATTTGTTTTTTTTCATGAAAGAAGTTTTTCCAGAATCTAAATTAACGATTTTTTTTATTCCATTTTCATTTGTGGTTTCAATTGTATTAATGATTTCATGTTTAAAACCTTTTGAGTTTAAAGTATTTTTTAGTTTGTAAAAAAATTCAATATCAACAGAAGAGTCGAAAAAAGTCTTTTTATCCTGTTTGTCATAAATAATTTTTCCAAATCTAATTTCAAATTCTATATTTTGATGATACGCATTTGAAAAAGATTTTTGATAAAAGTCTCCTATAATTTTTTCAAATTTTGAAAAATCCATTTTAATAAATAAAGCACAATATTGTGGTAATTTATTAAAAGGAGATATAAATTCATTTTTTTAAACTGCCATTGGCATTTTCAAGTCGTTTGGGTGAGGATAATACCCAATTAATTGGAAGTCGTCTAACGTAATGTTTTCCCAAGATTTGGATTTAACACTGTCATTTACAATTACTACAGGAGAGGGTCTTGTTTCTCTAGATAACAATTTCTTTAATTGAACAATATGATTTCTATAAATATGACAATCTCCAGATGAAAAAATAATTTCCCCAGGTTCAAGACCTGTTTTTTTAGCTATAATCATCGTCAAAAGAGCATAAGATGTAATATTATAACACCAAGCTAAAGAATCCGAACTTCTCATATTAAACATACAATCTAATTTTGAACCTCTTACATAAAATTGAAAACTATAATGACATGGTGGCAAAGCCATTTTATTCAAATCTTCTACGTTCCAAGAATTTATTATATGTCTTCTACTATACGGATCCTTTTTAATCGATTCTACTACATTTTCCAATTGATCTATACCTTTTCCTCTTATTAATTTTGATACAAATTTCGACCCGTCTGCAAAATCTTCTGAATACTTTGCACCCCACCTTCTCCATTGCCATCCATAAACAGGTCCAAGAACGCCTTCCTGATATCTTAAATGTCTTGATTTAAGAAATTCTTTTGAACTATTTCCATCCCATATTTTCACACCTTCTTTTTGTAGAATTTTTGCATCTGTATCTCCTCTACAAAACCACAAAAGTTCTTTGGCAATAATATCAAAAGGAATTTTTCTAATGGTCATTAAAGGAAATAAATATGAAATATCAAAACGCATCATTTTTCCAAAAGTAGAAATTGTCCCGACACCAGTTCTGTCTGGTCTTAGATTTCCATTATGGATTATTTCTTTAATCAAATCTTTATATTTATATTCTTCAGAAGTATTCTGTTTCATATTAGTATATTTCATAAATCTATAATTTAAAGCACCGTTAGTTTCACAATAAAGTTGTTCGTCTCTTTTCTTTTCTGAAAACCAAGTTAGTTTATAATTTGAATTGAAATGTTGAAAGCTTGTAAAAACATCTGTCTGATTGAATTTAAAAGGCTTGTTATCTTCTCTTTGAATTTCTGTTATGTAAAGATAATCTGGTTTATATTTTTCTGAATTTAAAAACTTGTTATAAATTTCACTACCTCCAAGTAAAAATATATTTCTTTTATTAGTCCTATAAAATTTTTCAAATGTTTGGAAATCTGTAAAATAAAGTTCTTTATCTAATTTAAAGTTGTTAGGAATCGGAGACATATTAATTAACTTTGGACAAGTAGTAAGAACCATATTTATTCTTCCTTTTAAAGGCCTGTATTCTTGAGGAATACTAAAAAATGTTTTTCTGCCCATTAAAACAATATTTTTCCCATTTCCTGTTTCTGTTGTAGTTAATTTTTTTAAAAAAGATAAATCTTCTCTGATTCTGTAAATCAAGTCTCCGTTTCTTCCAATGCATAATTTATTTTTATAATTAACAATAGATGCTACTAAACTAATCATCTTTTATTAATTAAAACATTTATTTTTTAAATCATTTTTTATCTAAAACGCAAATGGAAATGCTAGAACTGCTAAAGCAAGAGCAAAATTAAAACGAAAATTGTTTGATCCGGAAGATGATAGATAACCCGATTCAGCATATCCAATATTTCCAAAAGGGGTAACCGTAGCTGCAGGACAAGTATCAACTGTAACAGTAATTGTTTCTGATGCACACAATACTCCAAGAGACTCTGTTGTTTGAATAGGGCATCCATACCCGTAACAAGCTGTTGTTTCAGGAACCCCGAATGGAACAACTGGAGTTTCTGTGGTAGTGGTTGTAGTAGTGGTTGTGGTGGTGGTTGTAGTAGTTGTGGTAGAAGTAGATGAACAAGTGGTTGATGTAGGAGTAGCAAGAATTTCCAGAGACTTAGTGCAAGATGTAGTTGGAACTGCGAGCACTTCAAGAGTTTGAGAAGGTGGGACATACAATGGACTTTGAGTTGTACAAGGAGGTATTGCGATAACAGAGGCAATAAAAATACCAAAAGATGCGAATAAACTGATAAACTTCATTTTACACTTTTAATTTCAAAACTTTTAAATTAATATTTTTTTTTGAAATTAAAATAAATTATGCACAGCTAAAATTAATACAAACTAAATTTGTTCCACAATCAGAATCAATAACGCACAAATCTCCAACTTGAGGAGTTGGAGTAGAAATTACAGGTGCAGATGTAGAAATAATAACACCCGATGTTTCTGTTACTGTTACTGTTTCTGTAGTTGTAGCTGTAGCTGTGGTTGTATAAATTACAGGACAATTGTACGGATCCGGTTGTCTATAACTTGAACAAAACACGTTTTTAACAATAGAACAATTTTTCACGAGACATCCCGTTCCATAGCAATCTGGAAATCCAAATACGCATTCTTCATAACAATTTGGAACTTGGGAAACATTATTGTAAGAACAAGTTGAAGTATCAGTGTTCCAAGAACAAACCGAAGCGTAATCTTCACACAAACTTTGACTTTTCAAAAAAGAACATAAAACGGGATACGTAGTCCATCCTGTAATATCGGTTTTAATATAATCTCCAGTTGAACTTTTATTATAAGCAGTAAAATAAACATCATTTACACCATCGAATCCCAAATCTTCATAAGGACATTGCATGGCAATGCCTGTAAAAGACTGTGCAGTTGCAACAATTGCGAAAAAAGTCAATAGCCAAAACATTTTGTTTAATTTATAAAAAATATATTTAAACAAAAAAATTCATTTCTTTTTCACTCTTATTTTCATCTTTATGATAATCTCCACTTGCAAAATTAACTCCAATGTTTTCAGAATGTTTGACTATATAATCAACTCCTCTATTTATTTCTATATTATTTGTATCAAAAGCGTGCGGTATATATTCAAAATTGCGCATAAACATAACAGCGCCTATAATCTTGTTATCTTTATTTTTAAGACTGAATGTATTTACAAAGAAAATTTTTGAATTTATAATCATATAAAATTGTAAATCTACTTTATTTAAAGTATAATTCCAGACTTTGTCAAAAAAATAAAACAAATCTGGTGGAAGACCAAGGCCTTTAGTATCTGGTATAGCAGAATCGTGTATTGATATAATTTTATCTCCTATATTCGCTAAAATATAAGTTTTATCATTTCCAATGATAAAGGTATTCCATTCTTTTACTCTATTTGTAATGGGATAAAGATTATCCAACATATAATTCTCTGGAACGGGTAACACGCTTATTTTATAAGTTGCTCCCATATTATATAAATTATGCATCACACTCTCTTTTTTTGACTTTTTCTTTT
>JACCDO010391067.1_pt1 | contig 37097 bp, 29 predicted proteins | sample 7446101 | NCBI WGS metagenome assembly JACCDO01 (sample SAMN15323440, study PRJNA562643) | freshwater metagenome | isolation source: river surface water | place: USA:Blue River Watershed | collected 2017-08-16 | reverse complement strand
CGTCGAGGTGTTTCGGGGGGCATGCAGGCTCCTGAGGGGTGCGGCGCGCACGATTTTGGGGCATCGCGCGCCAGTGTGGCGTGGCGTGCCAGAAGCGTGCCATCCGAATCCGCCCCGAGGCGGCCCGACCGGGCTGGCACGGCTCCTGCGAAGAAGTCCGCGCTGCTTGCCGATGCCCGCATGGGTCTGGCAGGCGACCTGTTCCCCAACAATGAAGGAGTCCCTGATGAAACGTCGTGAACTGCTGGCCGCTGGAGCGGCTGCCCTGTCCGCCCCCTGGGTGCACGCCCAATCGGGTGCCTGGCCGACCCGCGGGCCGATCAAGCTGATTTGCCAGTACCCGCCTGGCGGCCTGGTCGACACCGTGGCCCGCCTGATGGCGCCGCACCTGCAGCAGGCCCTGCAGCAGACCGTGGTGGTGGACAACCGCGCCGGCGCCGGCGGCCTGATCGGCACCGAATACGCCGCCCGCCAGCCGGCCGACGGCTACTCGCTGCTGGTGAGCCATGCCTCGGTGCACATCTTCGCGACGGCCACCCGCCGCACCATGCCCTTCGACCCGGTGGGTGACTTCACCCACATGGGCATGCTGGTGGAGGCCCCCATGCTGCTGCTGGTGCGCGCGCAGTCGCCCTACCAGACGCTGGCCCAGTACGTGGCCGCCGCCAAGACCAAGCCGGTGCGCTACGGCTCCTCGGGCATCGGCTCGGCCAACCACCTGTTCGGTGAGCTGCTCAAGATGGACGGGGCCCCGCAGCATGACCATGTGCCCTACCAGGGCAGCGCGCCCGCCATGCAGGACCTGATGGGCGGCCAGATCGACAGCGTGTTCGACCCGGTCACCACCAACGTGAACCAGCTCAAGGGCGGCACCCTGCGCGCGCTGGCGATCTCCACCCCGGCCCGCCTGCCAGCCCTGCCCAACATCCCGACCTTTGCCGAACAGGGCTTCCCCTCGATCACCGGTTCGCAGTGGCTGGGCCTGTCCGCGCCCAAGAACCTGCCTGCCCCGATCGCGCAGCGCCTGACCGCGCTGATCCCCGAAATCCTGGGCAAGCCGGACATCATGTCCCGCCTGGAGGACATCCAGACCCTGCCGCGCAAGACGCCGGTGGTGGGCGACGAGTTCGTGAAGCTGATCCAGTCTCAGATCAGCAGCTGGACGGCCGTGGCCAAGCGGGCCAAGGTGGAAGTGATCGCCTGATCCGCGCGGGTATCGCCGCCCGGTCCCCGGGGCGGCGGCTCATCCGGGTATCCTGCCCGGTGGGCCGCTGCCCCTTCTTGCTTGCGCGACCGCAGGCCACCGCTCCCCGCCCGCTCAGGAATCCTGACCATGACCGAAGTCGACTTCACCGACATCACCAGCTACCAGCGCTACAAGCTGATGGCCAGCCTCATCGTCCCCCGGCCCATCGCGCTGGTGACCACCCTCGGCGCGAACGGGGTGGTGAACGCCGCGCCGTTCTCCATGTTCAACATGGTGGGCGAGGACCCGCCCATCCTGATGCTCAGCATCAACCGCCTCTCGGACGGGCGCCTGAAGGACACCGCCGCCAACATCCTGCAAAGCGGGGAGTTCGTGGTGCACATGTCCGACGAACCGGTGGCCGCCCGCATGCATGCCTGCGGCGAGGCCTTCCCGCCGGACGTGAGCGAGCTGGCCGCGGTCGGACTGACCCCGGTGCCTTCACGCACCGTGAAGCCGCCGCGCATCCTGGAGGCTCCGATCGCCTTCGAGTGCGTGCTGCACGAGAAACTGGAGACCGAGAGCCGCTACGTGTTCATCGGCCGCATCCAGTGGCTGGCCGCGCGCGAGGGCCTGGTCGACACCCAGGCCTGGCGCGTGAACCTGCGGGACTACCGACCGATCGCCCGTTTCGGGGCAAGCTTCTACACGCGCACCGAGGACCGTTTCTCGATCGCGGACCGCGCGGGCGAGGCGGCTCCGGTGTCGACACCGATCGACCAGATCTGATCCGCGGGCGCTGCGGCCCGGTCGGTCAGATCACGCGCCGTCGCGACCCGGGCGAGCCAGGAAGCGACCCTGCCCTGCGCCTGCGGCGTGGCCCCCGATGAAGGCCCATCGGCCGTTGACCATCACCCGTTCGATCCCCTCACTCATACGCACCGGCGCTTCGTAGGTGGCCGTGTCCCGCAGGCGGGCCGGGTCCATGAGGACCAGGTCGGCATGCGCGCCCACGCGCAGCACGCCGCGGTCCTTCAGGCCGAAGCGCCCTGCGGACAGGCCCGTCATCTTGTGGACGGCCGTGGGCAGGTCGAACAGGCGCTCCTGGAGGCAGTAGTGCGACAGCACACGGGTGAACGCTCCCCAGAGCCGGGGGTGGGGGCGTTCGTCATGCGGCAGGCCGTCGGAGCCGATCATGGTCAGGGGGTGGGACAGGACGCGGCGCATGTCGTCCTCGTGGATCTGGAAATAGCAGGCGCCGCCCGGCATGAGACGCTGGCACGCCGCCTGCTGGTCCACGCCCCATTCGCGGGCGATATCGGCCAGCCAGCGGCCCACCATCTCGGGGTGCGGTTCGCTGCGCGCAATCAGGATGTCGATCACGCCGTCCACCAGGTCCTCGCGCAGCAGCGTGGAGCCCGCGGTGTAGGGGTAGGCGTCCAGGCCGACGTCCTGCTTCGCTGCGAGGCGGTCTACCAGGGCCAGGGTCTCGATCGTGCGGCCCCAGTTGCGGGGGCCGGCGCACTTGTGGTGGGACAGCACCCAGGGAACACGGCCGGCACCGGCGGCATCGGCCGCCTCCTGCATGGCGTCGAGCACGCCGTCCATCTCCGAGCGGATGTGGGTCACGTACAGCCCGCCGTGCCGGCCGACCACGCGGGTGAGGGCCTGCATCTCCCGGGCGTCCGCCGCATAGGCCGGCTGGTAGAAGAGTCCCGAGGACAGTCCCAGCGCACCCTGCGCCATCGCGGTGTCCAGGTGCGCCGACATCACCTGGATCTCGGCCGGCGTGGCGGGACGGTCATGGTCTTTCATCGCCACGGCGCGCAGCGCGGTGTGGCCCACCAGCGACGCGACGTTCACCGAGGGCCGCGCGGCATCGACCGCCCGGGCGTAGCTGGCCATGTCGGGGTACTGGAACTGCCCGGGGTGCAGCAGGTCCAGCGGTGACAGGGGCTGACGGGTGACCAGCGGCACCAGGGACAGCCCGCAGTTGCCGGTGATCACCGTGGTCACGCCCTGAGACAGCTTGGCCAGCATCCCGGGATCGCGCAGCACCTGCGCGTCGTCATGGGTGTGGACATCGATAAAGCCCGGCGCCAGGGTCAGGCCCGCGCAATCGATCACCTCGTCGCCCTCGGGCGCCAGGCGCGGTGCCATGGCCTCGATGCGGTCGCCGCGCACGCGCAGGTCGAGGGGACGTGCGGGCGCGCCGGTGCCGTCCAACACCTGGGCTTGCTGGAGCAGGATGCCGTTCATGAGACTTGGGTCCGTTCGGTGTGGGACCAGGCCCATTGCAGCGACGGGTGCTGGTCGATGTCCTGCCCGTGGGCCTGCAGCACTTCCCGAAACTGCGCGAGGTGCTGGGCCGCTTGCGGGCCGAGTTCCTTGATCACCAGGATCATCAGCAGCTCGATGACCAGCAGGTGGGCGATATAGGCCTCGGTGCCCACGCGCATCACGGCGTCAGGCGGCACGCGCACGCCGATCACGACATCGGCCAGCGCAGCCAGCGGCGTGTCGGGCTGCGTGATGGCGATGATCTTGGACCCGCGTGAGCGAGCGAAGCCGACCGCCTCCAGCATGAAGGGCATGCGGCCCACATGCGAGATCGCCACGGCGACCCCCTGGGGACCGAGGGAGGCCGCCGAGGTGAGCTGCAGGTGGGCGTCGTGAAAGGCATGGGCCACCCGGCCCAGGCGGAACAGGCGTCCCTGCAGGTCGTTGGCCATGAAGGCCGACGTCGCCCCGACTGAATAGCAGTCGATGCGCTCGGCCTGCGCCAGCAGGCGGGCCGCAGCCTCCAGGACAGGCACCTGCAGCTGTTGCTGCAGGGCCTGGATCGACGCCGCCGCGCCGGAGATCACTTTCTCGACGATCTCGCCGCCCTCATCGTCCAGGGTCACGCTACGGTGCACCGGTTCCTCGCGGGCCAGGTCCTGGGCGAGTGCGAGCTTGAATTCGCGTACCCCCTCGAAGCCGAAGCTGCGTGCCATCCGGCCGATCGTGGGCATGGACACCCGGGCTTTCTCGGCCAGGGTGTCGACGTTCCAGGTCAGGGCCCGCTCGGGGTCCTGCAGCAGCACCTGGATGACCTGCTGCTGCGCGCGCGGCAGGCGGGGCGCCTGCGTGCGCAGTTGATGGAGCACCGAGGAAGAAGTCATGCCGCGTCCTCAGAAATGCAGGGACACCGCATCGATCACGCGGTAGGCATCGTCCACGACGGGCATCCAGCGCCATTTGTCGAAGGTGGTGCAGGGGTGCGAGATACCGCTGCCCACCACGTCCCCCACGCGCGGCGCGTGGGAGGCGTCGTCATACCGCAGGTAGGCGTGCTGGTCGTTCAGGGCGGTGATGCGCCAGTCCCCCGGCACCGGGGTGAGGCGGTGCGTCCCGCTGGCGCGCCACAGGGGCACCGGCATGTCCAGGTCGAACGCGACGTCGCGCTTGCCCATGGTCAGCAGGGCCAGGCCCGGCTCGGGGCAGGACTGTACGACGCTCAGGACCTCGATCGCAGGCCGCAGGGTCTCCTGCAGTTGCAGGCGTTCACCCACGCAGTGAAGCAGCTTCCGGTAATGCACATGGTCGTGCGTGAGGTAGCAGCCCGAACGCAGGATGCTGCGGACGGGCCGTTGCAGTTGCGGCTTGAGGTGAGTGGCCACCAGGTCGAAGATGGCCGAGCCGCCGGCGGTGACCAGGACTTCCTCGCCCTCGAACAGATCCTGTGCCTCGCAGGCCCGGGCCACCTGGTGCAGGCGGGCCATCAGCGCGTCGACTGCCACGCGGTCCTCGTCGCTGTGGCAGGTGGCCAGGCCACCCTCGTAGCACTCGATGCCGACGAGGCGCACCGCCGCACTGGCCCGCAGGGCCTGCGCCAGATCCAGGGCCTGGGTCTCGCTGCGGCAGCCGGTGCGCTTGCCCTCGATGCCCAGCTCGAGCAGCACGTCGAACACGGTGCTTGCGCCCCGCTGCGTCCGCCATTGCTCGATCAGCGTCAGTTGCTCCCGGGAGTCCACCAGGAAGCACGCCTGCAGCCGGGGAAATTCCTTCAGGAGGGCGGCCAGGGTGTCCAGATCGGCGGCCTGCAGCACCTGGTTGGCAATGAGGATCCGCTCCACGCCGTGGCGCGCGCCCACACCGGCCTGGAACACGGTGGCAAAGCTGATGCCCCAGGCGCCGGCCGCGAGCTGGCGGGCATAGAGCTCGGGCGACATGGTGGTCTTGCCATGGGGGGCGATGTCCAGCCCGCGCTGCGCACAGAAGTCCCGCATCCAGGCGAGGTTGTGCGTCAGGGCCGAGTCCTTCAAGACCGCCAGGGGCAGCGGCAGGTCGCCCGCCAGGACGTTCCAGCCCTGTCGGCCCGCCGCTTGCAGTGGCAGGTCTGGCCAGTGACCGGGGTAGCCCTTGGTATCAGGTGTGAGTTGCATGGGACAGGCTTTCAAGTTCTTCGGCGCGCAGGCAGGCCACCTGGCGGCCCGGGGCCTGGGCGCGCAGTTCGGGGACCTGCTCGGCGCAGGCCGGGACCGCATGCGGACAGCGGGTTCGAAACACGCAACCCGAGGGCGGCGCCAGCGGGCTGGGAGGTTCGCCCACCACCGCCACCCGCGGCGCCGCCGCCGTGGGGTCTGGCAGGGGTGAGGCCGACAACAGGGCCCGCGTGTAGGGGTGGGCCGGCTGCGCGAAAAGCGCCTCGGTCGGCGCCACTTCCATCACGCGGCCCAGGTACATCACCACCACCCGGTCGCACAGGTATTCCACGACGTCCAGGTCGTGCGAGATGAACAGGAGGGTCAGCCCCAGTTCATCGCGCAGCCGGATCAGGAGGTTGACGATCTGCGCGCCGATGGACACGTCCAGCGCCGACAGGGGTTCGTCGGCGACGATGAAGCGCGGCTCGGCCGCAAGCGCGCGGGCGATCCCCAGACGCTGCTTCTGCCCCCCGGAGAATTCATGCGGGTAACGACTCGCGTGCTCGGGCTTGAGACCCACCCGCGTGAGCAGGTCGGCGATGCGCGCCGCCCGCGCCGGCCCCGGATGCAGGCCGTGCGTGTGCAGCACCTCGGCGAGCATGTCGCCCGCCCGCTGGCGCGGGTTCAGGCTGGGGTCCTGGAACACCATCTGCAAGTGCCGTCGCAGGGGCCGCATCTGCCCGGACGGCAGCCCGCACAGCTCCCGGCCCTCGAATTGCACCGAGCCGCCCGCAGCCGGCACCAGCTGCAGGATGGCGCGGCCCAGGGTGCTCTTGCCCGAGCCCGATTCACCCACCAGGCCGACGGTTTCGCCGGGGGCCACTTCCAGGCTCACCTCGCGCACGGCCTGCACGCGTCGCGCACCCTGGCCGAACGTCACGTTCAGGCGCTCGACCCGCAGCATGGCGGTCATGCGCGGGCCTCCCGATGGCACTGGTAGCGGTGATGGGCGGGGCCGTGCCAGGCCACTTCTCCTTGGTCGCATCGTGCGTCGGCATGCGGGCAGCGGCTTGCAAAGCTGCAGCCGGCTGGCAGGCGGTCCATCGCCGGCGCCTGGCCTGGAATGTCCTGCAAGGCCACGCGCCGTCCCTGCGCGCGGGACAGCTGGCGGGCGCGTCCGGGCAGGCAGGCCAGCAGGCCCTGGGTGTACGGGTGCGAGGGGCGGGCGAACAGGTTCTGCACGCTGGCAGTCTCCACCACCTGGCCGGCGTACATCACGGCCACCTGGTCGGCGTGGTGGGCCACCACGCCGAGGTTGTGCGTGATGAAGAGGATGGCCATGCCCGTGTCCTGCTGCAGCCGGCGCATGAGGCCGAGGATCTGTGCCTGGATGGTCACGTCCAGCGCGGTGGTGGGCTCGTCGGCAATCAGCACACGCGGGGAGCAGACCATGGCCAGCGCGATCATCACCCGCTGGCGCATGCCGCCCGAGAGCTGGTGCGGGTATTCGTCCAGGCGCTGGCGTGCCGCGGCGATCTCGACCTGCTCCAGCGCGCGCAGGGCCTGCGCCCGGGCCGCTGCCGCATCCATTCCCAGATGCAGGCGCGCGGACTCGGCGATCTGCTCGCCCACGGTCAGGACCGGGTTCAGGCAGGTCATGGGCTCCTGGAAGATCATGGCCAGCTGGTGTCCGCGCAGCGTGCGCATCGCAGGCTCGGGCAGCGCGAGCAGGTCCTGCACCTGGCCCTGCGAATCGGTGAAGAGGGCCTGACCCGTGATCTGCCAGCGCACCTGGCGTGACAGCAGCCGCATCAGGGTCAGCGCGGTCAGCGATTTGCCGCTGCCGGATTCGCCGACCAGGGCCAGGGTCTGGCCGTCATGCAGGTCGAAATCGATGCCGCGAACCAGGGGCAGCACGGCGCTGCGCTGGACCAGCGCGGTCGACAGCCCCCGTACCTGCAGCCGTTCGCCCGCGTTCATGTCGCCCCCTTGAGCCGGGGATCCAGCAGGTCACGCACGCCATCGCCCAGCACCTGCAGGGACAGGGCGGTGAGCACGATGGCCAGGCCGGGGAAGAACAGCGTCCACAGCGCCCGGTCGGCGTACTGCACGCTGCCCGCGACCATGGTGCCCCAGGTCGGGATCTCCGCGCCCGCACCCACACCGAGAAAGGACAGGCCGGCTTCCGCCAGCAAGGCATACGCGAAGATGAAACTCAGTTGCACCAGGATGGGGGACATCAGGTTGGGCAGGACATGGACCCGCAGCAGGCGCGGCGTGCTCACCCCCACGGCACGTGCCGCCTCGACATACGGCAGTTCACGAATGACCAGCGTGGAGGCACGCACCACCCGCGCCACGCGCGGCGTGTAGACGATGCTCAGGGCCAGCACCACGTTCACCGGGCTGGCCCCCAGGATGGCCACCAGCGCGATGCCCAGGAGGATGTCGGGGAAGGCCATCATCGCGTCGACCAGACGCATCAGGGGCGCATCCAGGCGCCGGAAGAAGCCGGCCAGCAGCCCCAGCAGCGTGCCGCCGATCACGGCCAGCACGGCGGTGGCGGCGCCGATCGCGAGCGAATAGCGCGCGCCATGGAAGATCCGGCTGGTGATGTCGCGGCCCAGTTCGTCGGTGCCGCTCCAATACTGCCAACTCGGGGGCTTCAGGCGCTGACTCACCTTCATGCCCATGGGATCGTGCGGCAGCACCCAGTGGCCGATGAGGGCGAGGATCACCATCACCCCGAGCAGCACGGCGGCGGCCAGCACCACGCGGCGTGCAAACAGCACTCGCAGGCGTTCGCGTCCTTCAGCCATGGCGCACCCGCGGGTCGACGACCGCATAGAGCAGGTCGATCACGAAGTTGATGATCACGTAGACCCCGGCAATCGCCAGCAGCGCCCCCTGGATCACCGGGTAGTCGCGGCGCAGCACGCCGCGCACCACCAGATTGCCCAGGCCGGGCAGGTTGAACACGGTCTCTGTCACCACTGCGCCCCCGATCATCAGCGCCAGGGTCAGGCCCAGCACGGTCAGGACCGGCACGAGCGCGTTGCGCAGTGCGTGGCGCAGGATCACCACCGGTTCGGACAGCCCCTTGGAGCGGGCCGTGCGGATGTAGTCTTCTCCCAGGATGTCCAGCATCGAGGCGCGTGTGAAACGGGTGATCAGCGCCGAATTCAGCACGCCCAGGACCACGGCGGGCAGCAGCAGGTGGTGCAGGCGCTCGGTCCAGCCCGCGCCGGGACTGCCGTAGCCGGACACGGGGAACCAGCCCAGGCCCACCGCGAACACCTGGATCAACAGCAGCCCCATCCAGAAACTGGGCATGCTGGCCCCCAGCATGGCCAGGGTGCTGACGCACTGGTCGATCCAGCGTCCGCGCCACACGGCGGCGGCGATGCCACTGGGCACGCCGATCAGCATCGCGATGCCCACGGCCAGCACCGCCAGCATCAGCGTGGGCTCGACCCGGTCCAGGAGCACCTGGACCACCGGCATCTGCAGGAAGATGGACTGGCCCAGGTTGCCTTGCAGGACCTGCGCCAGCCAGTACAGGTACTGCTGCACGAGGGGTTGGTCCAGGCCATAGCGTGCCCGGGCCTGGGCGATGTCGTCCAGCGAGGCCTGATCACCGAGCAGCAGCGCGATGGGGTCGCCGGCGGCCAGACGGGTCAGTGCGAACACCAGCACGGAGACCAGCGCCAGCACCGCCGCCATGCCGCCAAGCCGGCCCAGGACCAGGCGCCCGAAGGCGCCGAGGGTGGCCGGGTTCATGCGCGGTCTTCAGCCGACGATCACTTGGCCAGGCCGGTGTTCCAGAAGAACGGCCAGATCGACGGCGTGTAGCCCTCCAGCTTGGCGGCGCGCGCCGACAGGCTGCTGAACTTGCCCACGTTGATGTACGGCACCTCGGTGTAGACCACCTGCTGCACGGCGGCCCACAGCGGGCCGCGCTTGGCGGGGTCGGTCTGGTGGTTGAAGTCGCCCAGGGCCTTGGCCTTGGCGGGCGAGGACCACCAGCCAGGTGCGCCTTCGCCAAGTTGCGGCGGCGAGAGCATGGGTTCGGGCAGCTGGCCCGAGTGCGTCATGTAGATGTCCCAGACCTTGGAGTCGCCGCGGCGTTGCACCAGGGTGGCCCAGTCCACCACCTGCATCTCGGTCTTGAAGCCCGCGGCCTTGAGCTGTTCGGCCATGACCTGCACCATGGTGTGGTGGAACTCGTACTGGCGGCTGGTCAGAAGGCGGATCGGCTCGCCCTTGTAGCCGGCCTTGTCGGCCATCTCCTTGGCCCGGCGCGCGTCCTTCTTGTTGTACTGGTCGGTCCCTACCGTCGAATAGAACGGCGTGCCTTGCGGGAAGTGGTTGCCTTCTGCCGTGTAGAAGCGCTTGTCACCGTAGGCAGCCTCGAGCATCTCGCCGGGACCGATGGCCAGTTGCACGGCCTGACGCAGGGCCTGGTTCGCCATCACGCCTTCGCGGGTGTTGAACACCATGTACGGGAAGCCGAAGGAGGGCGTGATGATGGGGACCACGCCGGGGCCACCCTTTTCCAGCCGGCCCAGGGCATCGGCATTGAGCTGGTCGGCGAAGTGGAACTGGCCGGAGAGCGCGCCCTCGACCCGCGTGTTGGCGTTGGGCACCGGGGTGAAGCGCAGTTCGTCGAGCAGGGCTTCACGCTTGCCCGCGTAGCCCGAAGGCGCCTCGGTGCGGGCGCTGTAGCTGTCATGGCGCGTCAGCAGCACGAACTGGTCGGGGCGGCGCTCCTTGAACTTGTAGGGGCCGGTGCCGACGTAGGTGGTGAGCGGGGTGGCGATGCTTTCCTTGGCCATGATCACCGCCATGCCCGAGGGCAGTGCCAGCTGCGCGAGCAGGGAAGCCTGGGGAGCCTTGAATTTCCATTCGATGCTGCGGGCGCCCCTGGCCTCCAGGCTCACCATGTCACGGGCCACGGCCTTGCCGCGCGGCGCCATGTCCATCCAGCGCTTGAGGGAGGCGACCACGTCCTGGGCGTCGAGGTCACGGCCGCTGTGAAGCTTCACGCCGCCGCGGATGTTGATCGTGTAGGTCAGACCGTCGGCCGACACGCGCGGCATGCCGTCGGCCAGCATGGGGACGGCGTTCCACCGGGCGTCAAAGGTGTACAGCGTCTCGTAGACGTGCTGCATGATGGTGCCCACCAGGTCCGCGGTGGAGGCCATCGGGTCCAGACTCTGCGGCTCGCCGACCATGGCCAGGTTGGCAGCGCCTCCCTTGGGCGGGGCGGCGAAGGTGGCGAAGGGCAAGGCGGCCAGCAGCACGGCCAATACATGACGGCGGGGCATCTTCAACATGGTGTCTCCTGCTTGGTGTAAATAATTTACGTCCCGGAACTCTAGGACAAGCAAATTCAAAAGCGGCTAGGGTTTCCATGTAAATTGGATGACATTTCTGCCGATAAGCTTCCCCTTATTTGCTGTTTTCCGGAGTTGCCAATGCCTGTTGAAATGCTGGGAGCGGCCCCCGTCGCCTCCGACCGTCTGGCCCGTCCCCTGTCGCCCGCGACGCGTGCCGGTGATTTCATTTACGTGTCGGGCCAGGTGCCCACGAACGACCAGGGTGAAGTGGTGGCCGGCGGCATCGAGGCGCAGACTCGCCAGGTTTTCGAGCGCATCCGCCAGGCCCTGGCCTTGGGCGGCGCAACGCTCGACGATGTCTGCAAGGTGAACGTGTGGCTGGACGACGCGCGCGACTTCGGCAGTTTCAACCGGGTCTATATGGAATGCTTCGGTGCGCACCGACCGGCGCGTTCGACGGTCGAGGCCCGCCTGATGATCGATGCGAAGGTGGAAATCGACGTCATCGCCTACAAGCCGCGTTGATCAGGCGTCTGAACACGATCCGAGTGATGCCCCATGAATCGCTATAAAAAGCTCTGGTACTACCTGCTCCTGCTGCTGTTCATCTCCCTGACGATCATCATCCTGGACAACTTCAACACCGGGGGCATCGAGGTCCCCAAGGTGGTCCAGGACATCAACAGCGGCGTGATCGGGGCGATTCTGACCACCATCATCACGCTGGTCCTTCTGGCCAACCAGACCGAGAGCGAGGAGTCGCTCCAGAAGCGGTCGGTGATCTATGAAGAAAAACTGCGCATCTTCAACGAGTTCCTGCGCACGCTGGGCGAGAGCATCAAGGACGGCAAGCTGTCCAAGGAGGAACTCAAGGTCCTGATCTACGGCTACGCCCTGGTCAAGATGAACCTCACCCAGGAGAACGCCAGGCGGCTGGAGGCCTTGCTGGGGCAGATCGACGAGGAATTCTTCTATGTCGATGAAAACCTGGTGCCCAATTACGACCGCCACATCGAGTTGTTCAGTGGCATCTGCGAGGTGTTCAAGAGCGAGCTGTATGGCACGGCGCCCGCCCAGGGAGAACCGCCGCAGTTCCTGAATTTCTACGAGATCTCCTACCACCCGCGCATCAAGAGCATCGTCGTCAAGGCGTTCGACGAGATGCTCACGCACATCCGCCAGTTCAAGCGGGTGATCTGGATCGGGACCGAGAACACGGTGTCCTTCGAGTTGAAGGAGGACCTGATCGGCAACTTTGACGAGACCTTCCGTGCGATCGACCACGTCGTGTCGGCAGCCGGCGTGGCGGCGATCACCCGGTCGTTCGATCTCGGTTACTACCGGATCAACGACAAGCAGTACCTCAAGTGCCCGCACATTGCCTACCGCATCGATGGCAAGAATGTGCTGGAGATCTGGATCGAACGCCTGAACCGCGTCGTGGTGTACCTGAAGGTCGAGGACAAGACCAAGGGCGAGCAAAAGACCATCCGGCGGTTCCAGATCGAGGCCCGTGACGATGTGCCCGGGCTTCTGCCGGACGTGGCCGCCCACCTCAAGAGCGTGAGCGCCGGCTGATGCGCCGGGCCTGGTGGCCCCGTTTCAGTCCATCTTCGCGCCAGACTTGGCCACGGCCGCCGCCCACTCGGGCGCCTCGGCCGCCAGGAACCTCGCAAAGTCCTCGCTGCCCAGGAACGCCGGGTCGGCGCCCTGCGAGGCCATGCGCTCGCGGATCTCGGGCGACGTGAGCACCTGCCGGAAAGCGTCGCTCAGTTTGGCGGTGACGTCCTTGGGCAGGTTGGCCGGGGCCAGGAAACCATAGAAGCCCACCACCTCGAAGCCCTTGAGCCCGCTCTCGATCACCGTGGGCGTGTCGGGCAGGGCGGGGTTGCGCTCACGGCTGGTGACGGCCAGCGCCCGGACCTTGCCTTGCTTGTGATAGGCCGCTGCCTGCGGGATGGATTCGGCCATGAACTCCACCTGGCCTGCCATGAGGTCGGTGAAGGCCGGGGCGCTGCCGCGATAGGGGATATGCACCATGAACAGCCCGGTCGCGCTCTTGAACATCTCGGGGACGAGGTGGCTGATGCCGCCATTGCCCGCCGACCCGTAGTTCACCTGGCCCGGCCGCGACTTGGCATACGCGATGAACTCCGGCAGGTTCTTGGCAGGAACCTTGGGATTCACCAGCAAGGCCAGGGGCTGCATGGCGGTGCGGGCAATCGGGGTGAAGTCACGCAGGGTCTGATAGGGCAGCCGGGTGTACAGCGCCGGGTTGATCACCATCACCCCCGTGTTGGCCAGCATGAGGGTGTAGCCGTCGGGCGGGGCGCGCATCACTTCCTGTGCGCCGACCGTGCCGCCCGCGCCGGCCTTGTAGTCGATGACGACGGGTTGGCCCAGGGCGGCACCCAGGCGGTCGGACAGCAGGCGCACATGCTGGTCCAGCGGTCCGCCCGCGGGAAAACCGATGACGATGCGGATCGGTTTGTCCGGGAAGGCGGCAAAGACAGGGCCGGTCCCGGCCAGCGCCAGGGCGAGGACGGCGCCGAGGCGCCGCAGCGTGGGGAGGATCATGTCGAGTCCCTGGATAAAACCGCTAGTTTAGGCGGCGCCTGCCTGGAATCTCCCTGCGCATGCAACCTGACCCGGTTGGTTTCTAATGTGACGATAAACAGGTAACCCGCCCGGAACAATGACCGCCGCCATCCCAGAAAGCGCCCTCAGGGAAGTCTCGAATAACGTCCTGCGTTATTTCAAGGAATTCCTCGCCACGGACTTCAAGCGCCTGCAGGCGCCGCGCCGGCGGATCCACCTGAAGACGCAGGAAGGCTTTCGCGCCGGGATCGACCTGCGCAAGTACCCCAACCTCTTTCGGGACGCCTGGGCCCTCCTGGGCAAGCCGCCGCAGGAGATGGCGCTGCGCTTCGGGCGTCGCGCCTACCGTGCGCAGGTCAGCCCCATCCTGAAGAACCTGATCGACCAGTACGTGGGCCAGATCCCCGAGCAGGATCTCCTGGACGTGCGCGCCAGCCTGCTGCGGCTCGCCCGTGAAAGGCGCCAGGCGGGCGCAGCCAACCCGGAGGCCTATGTGGCCGGGGTCCTGGACGAATTCCAGCAAGGCGTCCTGCGGCAGGTGGTGATGCCCCTGCTGACGCTGCTGGAGGGCCCTTTCCAGGAGAACGCCTACAGCGCCGAGGAGTCGATCTTCGAGGTGCAGGCGGACCTCACCGAGCTGCTGTGCGCGCGGGCCTGCGAGCACATGCCGCCGGCCCTCAACACCCTGCTTCTGTCGGGCGACTCGCAAGCCCTGGAGCGGGTGCTGGAGGAGTTCTTTGCCCAGGACACCGTGCGCGCGCAGGTGGTGGAGTTCTTCGAGGTGTTCGCCGCGGCCGACGCCTTCCAGGAGCTGCGCGAGGTGCTCAATTACGTGGGCTCCGACGACCAGCTCACCACCTACCTGTATGTGGGCGCCCTGAAGTTCAACCAGAACGACTACCCGCTGTTCTACCTGCCGGTGACCGTGCGCCCCGAGTCCGACGGCGGCGGGTACGTGCTCACGCTCGACCCTCGCCTGTACGTGCACAAGCAGGCCATCGAGTACGTGGTGGCCGAGATGCGCCAGGCCGCCGAGCGGGTGGCCACCGCGGTGGTGCCCGAACGCATCCTGCATCTGGAGGAGGGGCAGACCGCCCAGGGCCGCATCGACAGCATCATGCAGGACCTGGCGCGCAGCTTCGACGTGGCCAGCCAGGTGGATTTTTCCGTGCACCGGCCGCAGCTTGCCCGCACGCCCCAGCTGCGGCTGTCCAACGCCGCCTATCTCGCGGCCTTCGACCGCAGCGACGAATCCCTGGTGAACGACTACGAGGCGCTGCTGTCCAGCCTCGAGGAAGAACACCAGGAAGCCGCGGCGATGTTCCGCGACATCGTGCGGGCCATGCTGTTCGAGGATCCACCCAGCGTCTCGCAGGCGGTGCGGGAGGACTGGGACCGGATGTCCGCGTCGCAGCGTCTGGTGACGTCCTCGCCGATCCCGCTGAACGAGGAGCAGATCCGCATCGATACCGCCAGGCGCCAGCCGGGGTGCCGCTTCATCGCGGTCGAGGGACCTCCGGGCACGGGCAAGTCGCACACCATCACCGCGCTGGCCTTCAACGCCATCATGGACCACCAGTCGGTCCTGATCGTCTCGGACAAGAACGAGGCCCTGGACGTGGTGCAGGACAAGCTGACCCAGGCCCTGCTGGCCGTCCGCTCCGGGGACGATTTCCCCAACCCGATCCTGCGTCTGGGCAAGGACGGCACCTACCGCAGCCTGATCTCGGGCGCCGCACGGGTGCGGATCCAGCATCACCATGCGGCGCAGCGCACCCACATGCCCTCGCTCGAGCGCGAACTGGGCGACAAGGCCCGCGACCTGTCCGAGCGGATCGAACGCACGGTGCGTGTCATGAGCACCGTGTCCATGCCGGACGTGGCCCGCCTGCACGCACTCGAGGCGCAATTGCAGGCGCGCCAACCAGGCCTGCCCGCCGCCCTGGAGGCGCTCGCCCGCAGCGGCGCCTGCGGCCCGCTGGCCGGGATGCTGGCGGCCTGGACCCCGTCGCAGCGTGAGGCCCTGGTGCAACTGGTGCCGCAGGCCACGGGGCTGGACGAGCTGATGGCGCGCGTGCGTGTCGAGGTGCTGGTCCACCAGATGGCAGCCCGGCTCCAGCCTCAGGACCGCCAGGCCATGGCCCTGTTCCAGCCCCTGGCGGCCAGCCAGTTGCCGGTGCTTCTGGGATTCATCTCGCGCATCGCGGCCCTGCGCATGCCGCTGATTGGCTACCTGCTGCGGGGCGGCGCGCTGGCGGCCCTGGACGCTGAAATGGCTGGCGCCCTGGCCAGCGTCGCCCCCATCGGCCTGTCCCGGCGGATGGACGACCTCCAGCGGGTGGCGGGCGTCCTGGGGCGCCTGGCCCATGCCGCGCGCGAGCTCGAGGTGGACGATGCCGAGACGGCGGCCGTCTATGGGCGGTTGGCCCATGCCGGTGCCCCGGCCCTCGCACAGATTCCCCACGATGCCCCGCACCTGCTCGCGCAGCTGCGGCGTCTGCTGGCCGACAGCCCCGCGGGTCAGACGGCCCTGGCGGCGGGCGCGTCGCACGGTGCGGTGGCCGACTGCATGCTGCAGATGGCCGACGTGCTGGCGCTGGGACACCAGCTGCGTGCGCACCTGGCCCAGGTGCCGGAGATCGATTTCGTGGGCGACAAGGCGAAGATCGAGTCCCTGAACACGGCCCGCCTGGCGCACCGTCTGGACAGCCGCTTCCTCGATTTCGTGGAGAACAACCGCGCCACCGCGCAGGCCCTGGGCGGGGTGATCCGCCAGCGCGCGCAGTTTCCGGTGGACCAGTTCAAGACGCTGCGGGAGGCCTTCCCCTGCGTGATCGCCGGCATCCGGGAGCTGGGCGAATTCGTTCCGCTCAAGACCGGTGTCTTCGACCTCCTGATCATCGACGAGGGTTCACAGGTGTCCGTGGCCCAGGCCATGCCGGCGATGCTGCGGGCGCGGCAGGTCGTGATCTTCGGAGACCGCAAGCAGTTCTCCAACGTGAAGTCACACAACGCCTCGAATGCGACCAACGCCAGCTACCTGTCGACCCTGCAAGATCATTTCCGGGACCATGTGACGGCGGCGGTCGACAAGATCGAGCGCCTGCAACGCTTTGACGTGAAACGCTCGGTCCTCGAATTCGTGGCTCTCGTCGCCAACCACCAGGAGATGCTGCGCAAGCACTTCCGGGGCTATCCCGAGCTGATTTCCTACTCCAGCCAGAACTTCTATGACGGCGCCTTGCAGGCGATCAAGGTGCGGCCAGTGCCTGTCGAGGAGGTGATCCGCTTCGAGGTTCTGGACCACGATGGCCGCACCGAGGCCAAGCGCAACATCAACTCCGTGGAGGCTCAGCACATCGTCGGTTTCCTGGAGGGACTCCTGGCGCAGGAGGACCCGCCGACAGTGGCCATCATCACCCCGCATACCGAGCAGGTGGCCTTGATCGCCGGGCTGGTCTCGCGTCATGCGCAGGGGGAGGCCTTCGAGGACAGGTTGCGGCTGAAGGTGTTCTCCTTCGATACCTGCCAGGGCGAGGAGCGTGACCTGATCATCTATTCGATGGTGGCCACGCGCGAGCGCGATGTGCTCAATTACATCTTCCCGGTCAAGCTGGGCACCAACGAGGACGAGAACGAGACCCTGAAGGCCCAGCGCCTGAACGTCGGCTTCTCGCGCGCGAAGGAGGCGATGCTGTTCGTCCTGTCCAAGCCCCCCGAGGAGTTCGGGGGCACGATCGGTCAGGCGCTGATGCATTTCAAGCGTCAGCTCACGGACCGCGCCCTGGCCCGGGACGAGGACACCGATACCAATTCGCCCATGGAGAAGAAGCTCCTGGGGTGGCTCAAGGCCACGCCTTTCTTCCAGCAGCAGGCCGAGCAGCTGGAGCTGATCGCGCAATTTCCGGTGGGGGATTACCTGCGGCAACTCGATCCCCTGTATCAGCACCCGGCGTACAAATGCGATTTCCTGCTGCGGCACCTGACGGACGCGGGCGACCTCACCCAAGTGGTGATCGAGTACGACGGTTTCGAGGAGCACTTCATCCACCGCGACAAGGTCCATGCTGCCAACCACGAGCGTTACTACAAGCCGGAGGACATCGAGCGCCAGTTCGTGCTGGAGTCGTACGGCTACCGTTTCCTGCGGGTCAACCGTTTCAACCTGGGCGCGGACCCGGTGCAGACGCTGGACGAGCGGCTGCGGCAACTGCTGGAGGCCCGCATTCAGCAGACTGCAGACGCCACCAGTGTGAGCCGCATCAAGGCCCAGGCCGAGGCCCTGGACAACAAGGAGGCGCGCCAGTGCCAGCGTTGCCAGGCGGTCAAGGACCTCCAGGCCTTTTTCGATCCCGAGCTCGGTGGCGGCGCAGGCGCCTACGGGCGTGTCTGCATGGCCTGCAAAGGGCCCGTCAAGCCGCGGGTGGCAGGGGCGAAGACGGCGTACCGGTCGAAATTCCGTCGCCGGTGGTGAATCTTTCAGCAGGGACCCCAGAAGTGGAAAACGATCACATGCAACGTCAGACCCTGACCGCCCCGCGCGCCCTGTTCATCAAGCTCGGCGAGGGCGGAGGCTGGGAATCGGGCTGCATCGAGCGCGGCGAGTTGCGCTTCGGCTACCACTCGGTGCCGCACGAGGCCTGCGTCGCCGGCCGCTGGAGCGAGGTGGAGGCGGCGCTGCGCACCGTCTCCAGCGATGCGGGCGCCGTGACCCGGCACCTGAACCAGGTCAGGGACTTCTATGAGGCCGGCGAGGACGTGCTGTGGATCACGTTCTTCGCGGATCGCCTGTGGTGGTGTTTTGCGCGTCCCGGCGTGACCTTGCATCCCAATGGAGACAAGACCCGCGCGGTGGTCGGGGCCTGGAGCGACCAGGACGTCACCGGCGAGCCGCTGCTCAAGGGGCGCCTGAGCGGCAAGCTTCTGGCCTTGCAGATGTACCGCGGCACCCTGTGCAGCGTGGGCGACCTGTCCTATCTCCTGCACAAGATCAATGCCACGGCGGAACCCCATGTGGCCCAGGTCCAGGCCGCCTTCGAGCAGTTGCAGAAGGCCTTGCATCCGATCATCCGGGCCTTGCATCCCACGGACCTGGAGATCCTGGTGGACCTGGTGTTCCGCCAGGCGGGCTGGCAACGTGTGGGCGTCGCCGGCGGGACCGAGAAGGACATCGACCTGGCCCTGGTCTCGCCCGTCACCGGTGAACGCATCGCCGTCCAGGTCAAGGCCGACACCCGCGTGAGCGAGTGGAACGCCTACCGCCAGAAGTACACCGACATGCGAGGCTTCTCCCGCTTTTATTTCGTGACACCCAGCGCCCGTCCCGAATTGCTCGAGGCCGTGCGTCAAAGCGACGACGCCAGCTACGTGTTCTGGGGCATCGACCAGCTGGCGAGCCAGGCGGTGCGCGGGGGCCTGACGGGGTGGCTCCTGGACAAGGCCTCCTAGCGCGCGGTGCGCGCGCCCCGCGCCGGGCCGGTGTGCGTGTACCCCCCGGCCGGCGTGTGCTTTGGGACTGTCGCTACACTGCGTGTCGAATCGGGCGAGGCAATCCCCGTGCCCGGACACATGAGGCGAATCAGAACTGAAATGACTTCCCGTTGGAAATCTCTGGCCTCGGCACTGGGGGCCACCTGCCTGTCCATCTCGGCGCATTCAGCCGTCACCAACCTGCCACCCTGTGGCGGGACGGACGTCGCCGCCTGGGACCAGTGCGTGGGCGAGACCCAGGTCATGGTCGGGGACTCGCCCAGGACTTACCGGGGAGAGTTCGAAAAGGGCTTGCCCCACGGCCGTGGAGCTCGCTTTGGAGCCTTTCATGTGAAGGACAAGGAGGGGCGCCTTGCACCCATGAAGATGGAGGACGGCAAGGAGTTCCAGATCAAGACCGTGGGCTTTTTCGTGGCGGGCAAGCTCAATGGCCCCGGACACACGACCCGGTCGGACGGCACCAGTTTCCTGGGCGAGTACCGCGACGAACGTCAGGTCAAAGGCGAGCGCAAGTACCTGATCACGTACACCACCGGTCTCTTCGGAACCGGTAGCAAGACAGAGATGATGACCTACATCGGCACCTTCAACGATGAGGAGAATCGCGATGGCGAGGGTATCCTGTACGACGCGGATCAGGCGCTGATTTTCTGTGGAAACTTCGATAACGGGAAACCGCGTTACAGGTCGGAAAATCGTGACTTGCAGAGGCAGTGGAACAAGAACTGTGAGGATGCATTCAAGCGCGAACGCGAGTTGGGAAAACGGCCGAACGCCAAGAGCGCGCAGGAAGCGCAGGTCCCCCTGATCGAAGCCTATGTCAATCAGCAGCTCGCGCTCAAGGCGCGGCTGGCACAGCCCGCTGCCAGGCTTGTCGATCCCCTCGGATCAGAGTTCGTCAACTGCCCCCAGGCCGATATCGTCCTGAAGCAACAGGCCAACGCCAGCCGCGACCGGGGTCCGGCGAGCCTGCAGGCCTGGATGAATATGTTTGGTGGCCGCAAGGCCTCCCAACTGGGCTACGTTCACCTCCTGGGCTGTCCGCCGCAGATGGCCGTCGACCTGGAGGAAGCGGTGTACTGGATCGACCTGGCGGCCAAGGCCCAGGATCCCTCCGCCATGCATAACCTGGCCTGGATGTACCAGAACGGTTATGGGGTGCCTCGCGACGACACGCGGGCCGCATCCCTGTATCTCACGCTGGCCGATTCCGCCGACCGCAGCCCGATTCAGCGCCGCGCCGCGCGCGACAACCTGGCGCTGATCGCGCCCGACATCGTGCAGGCCGCAGCACCCTTGCCCGCGCCGCAGCCGGCTGCGCCGGTGGCGCCGGCAATGCCTGTCGCCGCCCCCGTGACGGTCACGCCCGCGCCCGTCATCGCCGCGGAGCCGCCGGCGCGTGCACCGGCCACGGCCTCGGTGGCGGGACCTGGCAAGCGGCGCGCCCTGGTGATCGGCAACGACAGCTACAAGGGCGTGCCCGCCCTCCAGAACGCCCGTGAGGACGCCCGCGCCATGGCCGAACAGTTCCGGGCCCTGGGCTATGAAGTCACCCTCGGCCTGGACCTCACGGAGCGTGCGATGAAGAGGACGCTACGCACGTTCGCGGACCAGGTCCAGGGGGGCGACGAGGTGGTGTTCTTCTTCGCCGGCCATGGCGTGCAGCTGGGCCCGGCCAACTACCTGCTGCCGGTGGACATCGCCGGTGAGAGCGAGGGCCAGGTGCGGGACGAATCCATTCCCCTGCAGCGCGTGCTGGACGACCTGTCCGAGCGCAAGGCCCGCTTCACGCTGGCGGTCCTCGATGCGTGCCGTGACAACCCCTTCAAGTCGGCGGGCCGCAGCATCGGCGGCCGAGGCCTGGCAGCCACCACCGCGGCGACGGGGCAGATGGTCATCTTCTCCGCAGGGGTGGGCCAGCAGGCGCTGGATCGCGTGGGCCCGGCCGACAAGAGCCGCAACGGCCTGTTCACGCGCGTCTTCCTGAAGGAAGTCCAGAAGCCGGGGCTGACCATCGACAAGGTGGTACGCAACGTGCGCAATGAAGTCGTGGAGACGGCCCGCAGGATCGGGCACGAGCAGGTGCCCGCGATCTACGACCAGGTCGTGGGCGAGTTCTACTTCCGCAAGTGAGGCGTCGCGCCTGTCATGGCGTCCACCCGTGCCCTGGTCTGGTTCAAGCGTGACCTGCGTGTCCAGGATCACGAGCCCCTGCTGCGGGCGCAGGCCCATGGCGATGCCCTGGCCGTCTACCTGATCGAGCCCGAGTGGCTGGACAGCCCCGAGTGTGATGCCAGCCATGTCGACTTCGCGCTCCAGTGCCTGGCCGAACTGCGCGAGGACCTGGCGCAGCAGGGACTGCCGCTGTGGGTCCGCGTGGGATCGGCCGTGTCGGTGCTGTCGCGGCTCCACCAGACGCTGGGATTCACCCATCTTCTGAGCCACGAAGAGACCGGCCCCGGCTGGTCCTACACCCGCGACGTGGAGGTGGCCCGCTGGTGCCGCCAGGCTGGCGTGGTGTGGCAGGAATGCACCCAGACCGGTGTCGTGCGCCGCCTGAAGGACCGGGCGGGCTGGGCCGCACGCTGGCAGGCGCGCATGGATGCACCGCCCCATCGCCTGGCCGGCGGTTTCCGTGCCGCAGCCGGCCCCGACGCCCAAGCCCTGCCCACCCTGGCCAGCCTGGGGTTGGCACCGCATGGCAGGACCTTGCAGCCTGCCGGCGAGCGGGCCGCGCACGACACCCTGCACAGCTTCCTGCGCGAACGGGCCATGGGCTACCGGCGTGCGCTGTCCAGCCCGCTCACCGCCGAGGCGGGCTGCAGCCGCCTGAGCCCGCACCTGGCGTTCGGCACGATCTCGCTGCGCACGGTGCACCAGGCGGTGGAGCGTGCGATCGCGACGACGCCCGAGCGGCGCCTGGCCCATGACCTGCGCGGGTTCGCCGGGCGCCTGCGCTGGCATTGCCACTTCATGCAGAAACTCGAAAGCGAACCGGCGATCGAGTTCCGCAACTTTGCCCGCGCCTGCGACGGCTTGCGCGAGGGCGAATTCGACCCGGCGCGCTTCGAAGCCTGGTGCGAGGGGCGCACGGGCTACCCCATGGTCGACGCCTGCATGCGTTCACTGCGAGCCACCGGGTGGCTGAATTTCCGCATGCGCTCGATGCTGGTGAGTTTTGCCAGTTACCACCTGTGGCTGCACTGGCGCGAGACGGGCCTGTTCCTGGCCCGCCAGTTCCTGGATTTCGAGCCGGGCATCCATTGGAGCCAGATGCAGATGCAAAGCGGCACCACCGGCATCAACACGCTGCGGATGTACTCGCCCACCAAGCAGGCCCGGGACCAGGACCCGCAGGGCCTCTTCATCCGCCGCTGGGTGCCGGAGCTGGCGCGGGTGCCACTGCCTTACCTGGCCGAGCCCTGGACGATGCCGCCCGAGGTGCAGCGCCTGGCGCGTTGCCTGATCGGCCAGGACTACCCCGCCCCCGTCGTCGACGAAGCGAGCGCCCTGCGCGCGGCCAAGGAGCGGATGTACGCCCTGCGGGGTCAGGACGAGACGCGCCGGGAGGCCGATGCCGTGCAGGCGCGGCACGGATCGCGGCGCAGCGGTCTGGCGTCCACCGGCCGCCAGCGCACGCGCAAGGCCGCTCCCGCTCGGGGGGGTGCGTCCTCCGAGGCGGCGGGCCAGGGCGACCTCTTCGCCTGACCGGCCCGCGCGGCCCTCAGGGCAGCTGGCCGACCAGGGCCTGCACCAGGCGATCGAGCGAGGGCAGGGGAATCGTCACCGGCACCTGTACCTCCAGGTTGATGCCATCGAGCTTGGCATCCACCTGGTGATCTTCCCGAAACGGCTGCAGGCGGTCGATGAAGCCGGCGTCCCCGCCCTGCTTGACCTGGACCGCGACCCGCCCCTGGGTGGTCGGGTTCTGCAGCATGATCGCGACAGGCCGCTCGCCGGCCAGGAAGAATCCGATGCGCGTCTTGGTGAAGGCCACTTCGGGCCGTTCGAGGCCCCGTGCCTGCGCCTTTGCATTCAGTGCCGCCGCCACGCGCTCATGCAGGGCCCGCGCGAGGGCCTGCGAGCCTGGCTTGGCGTCGGCCCAGGCCTTCCAGAACTGGTCGGCACCCAGGATCTCCCTGGCGTTGTTCACCTCGTCGAAGGCACCCGGGTCTGCCCGTTCGGCGCTGAAGTCGTTGGCGATGAACTTGACCATCGACCGCAGGAACAGCGAGGCATGGCTGGAGGCCGGACTGATGGTCCCGTCCTGCTCCTTGCGCAAGAGCGATCGGGCGATGGCGGTGACGGAGGCGGCCCGTGCCCCGGGCGTGGGGGTGTCGCGCCAGGTGTAGTGCGCCTTGAAATCGCACCCGCCGGGCAGGGCGGACGCGGGCAGCGCCAGTGCCGACCATTGGGCCTGTGTCGTTCCCTCCAGGGCGTCTGGCGTCAGGTACAGGAAGGCGATGGGGATGCGCGTGCCTGACGTGCCGTTGCGCGGGTAGTCCGCATCGATCTTGGTCCGCAGGAAGGCGTATTCGTCCGCCAGCTGCATCGGATCGCCCGCCGAGTTCGCATCGATCTTGTTCTCGATGGCGATCACCAGCGCCGGGGCGACATCGCCAGCGAAGCAGCGCAGGGTCAGGTCGATGTCACGGAACTTGGGCTTGCCGCCCTCGGTCGGGTTGAAGACCTTTTCCTCCAGGGTCATCTCGATCCGGTCGAAACCCGCGACCAGGTGCCGCAGGTCCGGCTGGCGCCCCTGGGCCATGGCGCGGCCCTGGGTGCGCAGCGCGATCAGGTCGTCCGACAGCGGCCAGAGGAATTCGGTCAGCGAGGAGATGCCCAGGCCGTGCGGTGCGTGCGGGGAGAGCAGGAAATGCAGGGCCGACGACATGTTCGGCTCGTTGATCCGGCCGTCGCCCGCGCAGAAGATTTCAAAAATATTCATGGTTCGTATCCCTGTCGTGTCGTTCGAATCCGTCATTCATGTGGCAAGCGCCAAAGGCCGACCACGCAGCTCCATCAGCCCCTGCACCAGCATCACCATCGCCAGCGTATCCAGTTCGCAATACCGCAGCAGGGCGGACCGGATCTGCTGGCGGTGGGCCGGCGCAAGCTGGGCGAACTGCGTGTGGTTGTAGGCCGTCATGGCGGCACCGCCCTGGCTGATGGCGCCTTCTTCGTCGCCCGCAACCCCCAGGCGCAGCAGCATGGCGTCCAGTGCGCCAAAGCCGGGCCCGAAGACCGGCGGCAGGGTCTGGTAGGGATTCCAGCCCCGGTCCTCGCGCAACCAGACATGGCCTTGCGGCCCCTCGAAGTTCAGGCTGGCGATCGGCAGCCCCTGGCCATACAGGCCGCTGCGCGCGTAGAGGGCCCGCAGCTGCGGGGCGTCGTGGACGATGGCCGGCAGGATGGACTTCAGCGAGATGCTGCCGCCCGCGTGCGGGGAGTAATAGCCTTCCTGCACCAGGGCGTGCAAGTCCACCATCGCCTGCGGCCCGGGCGCCGCGCCCTTGCCCGCGTCGGTGATCCGGTCGATGAAGTCGATCAACGCGGCGCCATCCGGGAGTTCGGCGTTCACCAGGGCATGGCGCAGCTTCACCAGCACGGTGTTCTCATGGGCGTGGTAGCGAAAGACCGTGCCTCGCAACACGCCATCGGGCATCAGGGCCTGACGCAGCTGGCGCACGAACTCGAAGTTCGGGAACACGCCCGGCTCGGTCGACAGCCACTGGGTGGCGTGGCGCACGCGGACCTGTCCGCTGGCGTCCTTCTCCATCACATGGTGGCTGAACTGGAAGGCCAGGGTTTCATGAGGACGGGTGCCCTTGAAGAAGGGCAGGGCCGGCGCGGTGGTCTCGAAGTCGATCATGTGCAGCGGCCATTCCCAGCGGTCCATGTCGGCGAGACGGTCTTCGCGCAGCTCGGATCGTGCGTCGGGATCCTGCGCCGCGCGCACCTGTGCCAGGCGCCGTTCGAACGGCGTGAACCCGACCGCGCGCGCCGGCCGGCTGGGGGCGATGTCGGTCTCCAGCACGTCGGACAGCAGCACCCGGCGGGCCGCGAGCACGCGCTCGGGCATCCCCGGCTTGCCAGGCAGGGCGCCCCACAGGTCCAGGGCCAGGGGCAGACCGCGGTCGATCGGACCCGCAGGGCCTGCCAACTGGCCTTGGCGCACGGCCTGCTCCAGGCACTCATGCAGGCCGCTGCGTCCGCGATCACCGGCGGGCGCCCGGTAGGGACAGTGCTTGCAGGCCTTGCTCACGCCCCCGAAGTGGCGTTCGCCGGATTGCTGCAATTGCGCGGCCCACTGCATGAACGCCGGCAGGTTGCGGGTGTACTCGGGCGGGCTGTGCGGGGCGGGCACGGGGCTCGCGCGCAGGTCCTGGACGATGTCGGTCACATCCACCTCGCGCAGGATGTCCAGCGTGCCCAGGTCCTCTCGGCGCAGGCCGGGCGGGCTGTCCACACGCACCTGGCGGTCATCGGGGTTCACCACCACGTGAAAGCGCTGGTGCAGTCCTTCGAGGTCGCAGGGCACGGACTTGTCCAGGAGCAGCAACTTGGGCACGATGCGCCAGCCCGGAAAGGCCAGGGCGGCCACTTCCGTCTGGAAGGCCACGTCGTACAGGTAAGGCTGCCAGCCCGGGGCTTGAAGGCGGTTGGCAATGTCCTGGGCGCTCACGCCCTTGGACTTGACCTCGATGACCTCGATCGTCCGCTGCCGGGGGTCACGCACCAGCAAGTCCACCCGCACGAAGAAGGTGCCATGGCGCAAGGCGGCCTCGGCGATCACCACCCGGCCGGGCGCAGCCAGGCGGCGCTGGGTGTCGGCGACCGCCTCGTCGTAATCGGTCGATTCCACGGTGATGGCCTGTCCGACCGGGTCCGGGTGGTACTTGAACTTGGCCAGCGCGCCAACCTGGTGCCCGCCGTCGGCGAGCGCCTCCAGGAAGGCGTTGTCCCGCATCTGGCTGAAATACAGGGGGCGATGGGCCTCATCCCGGGCGTTCTCGTAATGGAGCCGGGTCGGGCATGCCAGTGCGACCTTGAACCTGGATTTGGTGAGCGGCTTGACCATCGAGTCTCCTGTCCTGGAATCGGCCCCCCACGGGGGGAATGGAGGGTACTGTGCCTGGACAGTGCGTCAATTCTTGACGCACCTGCCGAGCTTGTTGCACATTCGCACCTGCATGAAGCTCGATCAGGCCCTGGCGGTCCTCTCCCAATTGCCCGTTTCCGAGTCGCAGGCCCTGGACATCCAGGGCCTGTCCCGGCGCGTGCCCGGCGTGTCGAAGCGGACCTTGCAGCGGTACATGGAAGCCCTGTCCGGTGGCGGGGGCGGTGACCTGCGCCGCGCGCCCCTGGTGCGCCGCTTCGAGGACCTGGCGGCCACTGCGGACAAGCAGGACGACCGCGAGGGCAAGCCGCCTGGCCGGGCGTACCGGTATTGCCTGGACACCTCCGCCCTGCGCCAGTGGTTCATGACCGACCACATGGCGCTGAACCTGCTCCTGGCTGACCAGGTGGTGGGCGCTTCACTTGGGGCCTCGCCGCGTCTGGGCGGTGCCGGCCTGGCGGCCGAGGCGGCGCAGCTGATTCGCCAGCGCGCGCCGGAGGCGCGGCGCATCGGGGCCTATGTGCGCATTGTCCCGGACGGCGTGGGCCGTCGGCCTGCACGCATCGACCCGCAGGTGGTGGATACGGTGATCGAGGCCATCGCGCAGGGGCGGCAAGTGCGCTTTGCCTATGCGTCGGCCCGGGGCCATGACCGGGAGTGGGAGGCCAGTCCGCGCGGGCTGGTGGCCAAGGACGGCACGCTGTACCTGATCGCCACCCCCGACCTGTCGGGGGCCCCGATCACGTTCGCCCTGCACCGGGTCCGCACGGCGCAGGTTTCCCCCCGCCCGGTCCCGCCTCAGGACTTCGACATCGACCGCTTTTTGGAGGACACCCAGCACCTGTCCCACCCGCTGGGGCCGCAGGCGGTGGTGGAACTCAAGCTGCGCGTGGCCGCCGAAACCCTGTACCACTTCCACGAGCGTCCGTTGTGGTCGCAAACGATCGGACCGCCCGATGCCCAGGGCCGGGTGGAGGTGACCGCGCGCGTGCCGCACGGCGTGCTCCTGACGCCCTTTCTTCTGAGCATGTCGCCCGGTGTGGAGGTCCTGGCGCCCGCAGCCGTACGGGAGGAGGTGGCGCAGCGGGTGCTGGCGGCTGCGCGCCATTACGCGCCACCGGGGGGACGGGCCCCGGGTCGGCCTGCTGCGCGCGGGCGCTGACGCCGGGTCAGGCCTTGCGCGGCTTGACCTTGCTCGCGGCGAGCTTGGCCTGCCTGCGCGCCACCTCGACGTCGGCGTCGTGCACCAGCGCCACGCCCATGCGGCGCTTGGTGAAGCTCTCGGGTTTGCCAAACAGGCGCACGTCGCTGTTCGGCACGGACAGTGCATCGGCCACGCCGTCGAACACGATGCCGGTGGCGTCGACGCCGCCATAGACCACCGCGCTCGCGCCCGGGCTCTTCAGGCGCGTGTCCACCGGCAGGCCCAGGATGGCGCGCGCATGCAGCTCGAACTCGTTCTGCCACTGCGTGACCATCGTCACCATGCCGGTGTCGTGCGGGCGCGGGCTCACCTCGGAGAACCACACCTGGTCGCCCTTGACGAACAGCTCCACGCCGAACACACCGCGCCCACCCAGGTTGGCGGTGACAGCCTGGGCGATCTCGCGTGAACGCGCCAGCGCCTGGGGGCTCATGGGATGCGGTTGCCAGCTTTCCACATAGTCGCCGCTGACCTGCACATGGCCGATCGGGTCGCAGAAGTGGGTGTGCACCTGGCCGTCGGCCCCGAGGGCGCGCACGGTCAGCTGGGTGATCTCGTAATCGAAGTCGATGAAGCCCTCGACGATCACCCGGCCCGGCCCGACGCGCCCACCCGCCATGGCGTAGTCCCAGGCCTTTTGCACGTCGGCGGGGCCGTCGATCTTGCTCTGGCCCTTGCCGCTGCTGCTCATGACCGGCTTGACGATGCAGGAGTAGCCAATGGGGGGCTGGCCGTCCGCGCCGTCGATGGCGGCCTGCAATTGCGAGAGCGAATCGCAGAATCGGTAGGGGCTGGTGGGCAGGCCCAGGGTCTCGGCTGCCAGGCGACGGATCCCCTCCCGGTCCATGGTCAGGCGCGCAGCGCGCGCCGTGGGAATGACGGTGGCCTTGCCCTCGGCCTCGAGCGCCTCGAGCACGGGCGTGGCGATGGCCTCGATCTCGGGCACCACCAGGTCAGGCTTTTCCCGCTCGATCAGTGCGCGCAGCTGATCTCCGTCATTCATGGCGATCACCTGCGCGTGGTGAGCCACCTGGTGCCCGGGGGCGTTCGCGTAGCGGTCGACGGCGATCGTCTCCACGCCCAGGCGTTGCAGCGCGATCAGGACCTCCTTGCCCAGCTCGCCGCTGCCAAGCAGCATGACGCGGGTGGCCGAGGGGGAGAGGGGGGTTCCGATGGGTTTCATGAAATCACTTCTTGCCCAGCCCCAGGCGTGCAGCGCCTTCGGTGTAAAGGGCCGTGCGTTCCCGCATGAAGGCCTCCATCTGGTCCACACCCACGTTCACCAGCTCGAAGCCGTTGCGCGCGGCCAGCTCCTTCATCTCGGGGTCGTTGTTCAACTGCGCCCACAGCTCGGAGATGCGCCGGCGCTGCTCGGGTGGGGTCGACTTGGGCACGCCGATGCCGCGGTAGGCTCCGTCCACCCAGTTCACGCCCAGCTCCTTGAAGGTGGGCACGTCGGGCATCAGCGGGTGGCGCCTTTCCATGGCCACGGCCAGGGGGCGCAGGCGGCTGCTGTTGTTGATCGCGAAGGGCGTGTAGGTCATGGCGCCGTCGATCTGGCTGCCCAGGACCGCGCTGGCCATGTCGCCCGTGCCCTTGAATGGCACGTAGATGGTCTTGATGCCGAAGGCGGCATTCAGGCGCTCGTGGGCCGCATGGTTGGCGGAGTTCAGGCCCGAGCCGCCCAGGGACATCTTGCCCGGGTCCTTCTTGGCGGCGGCCACGAAGTCGGCGAAGGACTTGATCGGGCTGCTGGCGGGCACGACCAGGATGTCGGGGGTGTAGTGGAACCAGTACACCGGCGTGATGTCGGCGGTCTTGTACTGCACCTGGCCCTCGATCGGCTGGAACACGATGTGCGGCAGGTTGATACCCACCACGTTCGCGCCATCGCCGGGCAACTGGTTCATCTGCGACCACATGAGGGCGCCGCCGGCACCCGCCTTGTACTGGATGACGGTGTCGATGCTGGCGCAGCGCTTTTTGAGCACCGCCTGCTGGTGGCGCGCCGAGAGATCGGACTCGCCGCCCGGCGGAAAGGCTTGCCAGTACTGCACGTTGCGATCCGGGCAGCCTTGCGCCGCCGCCGGCAGGCCCAGGCCCAGACCGGCCAGGGCCAGCAGCCAGGCGGCCAGGGTCTTGTGGTTCGAGATCTTCATGCGTGTCTCCTTGTCGTCGTTGTCAAGAACTCATTTGCCGGCAGACAGTTGCCGGCATACCGCGTCGGTCACCTGGCGCGTGGTGGCCTGGCCCCCCAGATCGCGCGTGTGCAGCTTGGCATCGGCGGTGACGGATTCGATGGCCCGCATCAGGCGCCGCGCCGCGTCCTCTTGCCCGATATGTTCCAGCAGCATCACCGCCGACCAGAAGGTGCCCACCGGGTTGGCCAGGCCCTTGCCCATGATGTCGAAGGCCGAGCCGTGGATCGGCTCGAACATCGAAGGATATCGGCGCTCAGGGTCGATGTTGCCCGTGGGGGCGATGCCCAGGCTGCCCGCCAGGGCGGCGGCCAGGTCGCTCAGGATGTCTGCATGCAGGTTGGTGGCCACCAGGGTGTCCAGGGAGGCCGGGCGGTTCACCATGCGGGCGGTGGCGGCATCGACCAGTTCCTTGTCCCAGGTGACATCGGGAAATTCGCGCGAGACCTGCAGCGCGATCTCGTCCCACATCACCATCGCGTGGCGCTGGGCGTTGCTCTTGGTGACCACGGTCAGCAGCTTGCGCGGGCGTGATTGGGCGAGCCTGAAGGCGTAGCGCAGGATGCGCTCGACACCGGCCCGCGTCATGACGGACACGTCGGTGGCCACCTCGATCGGGTGACCCTGGTGGGCGCGCCCGCCCACCCCGGAGTACTCGCCCTCCGAGTTCTCGCGCACGATGACCCAGTCCAGGTCCTTCGGGGCGCAGCGTTTGAGAGGTGCATCGATGCCGGGCAGGATGCGCGTGGGCCGCACGTTGGCGTACTGGTCGAACCCCTGGCAGATCTTCAGGCGCAGGCCCCACAGGGTGATGTGGTCCGGGATGTGCGGGTCCCCCGCAGACCCGAACAGGATGGCGTCCTTGCCCCGCAAGGCCTCCAGGCCGTCGTCCGGCATCATCTGGCCGTGGGCGCGGTAGTGGTCGCCGCCCCATCCGAAGTTCTCGAACTCGAACTTGAACGTGCCGCAGGCGGTGGCGAGTGCCTGCAGGACTTCCTGGCCCGCAGGAATGACTTCCTTGCCGATGCCGTCGCCGGGGATGGTTGCGATTCGATAGGTTTTCATGAGTGGGAGATGCATGCGGGCGGGCGCCGCCGCCGGATTGACCGCATTACATCACTGTCGAGATCAGGGCAAACCATGAGCGCGCGGCTGAAACCTCACCGCAACTCGGTAAGCCCTGTGCAGGCCGCTGGCCAGGTGCGACCGGCCCGGCGCGTGCCCCGGGCGGGTCTGGGGTGTGCCCCGCCAAGGTCAGCCCCATCCATGGGAGCGCCCCCGCCGTGCGGGTGACTTGCACCTGGGCACAGCGCTTGGCCCGCCGGCTCGGAGCCGGGTGGCCGGAGCGCTTCGTGAACCTGTTCACGCCTGCGCCGCTTGAGATTCTGTTACCCGGGTAGGCATTCGCCTACATCGTGTGGGAGGTGGATGACTACATTCGCCGCTTCCGACCGCTTGCCCTCGAGCGGAACGCCAATCTCTTTCGGAGAACCTGAACATGGACAGACGTCATTTCCTGCACGCCGGTGTGGCTGGTGCAGCCCTCACGCTGGTGGGTGGGCCTCAGGCCCTGGCAGCGGCCCGGGCAGCCGCTGCGGTTTCACGCAAGAGCCTTCCCGCGCAGGTCCTCGCCTGCTACTACACGGGCTGGGACACAGGCGCCTACCGCATCACCGACGTGCCTGCGGACTTCAACGTGATCTACCTCTTTCATGCCAAGCCCCAGGGCTCACCGGTCAATGGCAACTGGAACAACGTGGGCTCCGGTGCGTTCGAGTTCGAGTATTTCGATGCGGTGCCCCAAGACCAGGTGCAGGCCTGCCGCGCCCGCGGACAGAAGGTGATCCTCACCGTGGGCGGTGCGGCTGCGGGGTTCAACTTCGACACGCGCGCCAAGTCCTCGGAATTCGTCGCTTCGTTTCAGTCCATCCATGACCGGCTGGGGGGTGTGGACGGCTGCGATTTCAACAATTTCGAGGCCCAGGTCGGCTCATCGCCCGGCGAGATGGTCTGGATCGCCTCCCAACTGAGGTCGCGCTTGGGCGATGCGTTCGCGATCACCGCGCCGCCCCAGCCGAACTCCCCCGAGGACCGTGTGTTGCTCAAGTCCATGAACGATGCCGGTATGCTCGATTGGGCAGGCCCCCAGTACTACGACTGGTCGGGCTTCAACGACCCGGGGTTCATCAGCCGCCGTACCGACGACTGGGTGGGAGACCTGGGGGCGGACAAGGTCCTTTTGGGCCTGACGGCGAACTACGGCAACGGCCCCAACCTGGCCGATTGCATGCGGGAGTGGGATGCCGTGCGTGCCAAGTACCCGGCGATTCGCGGCATGTTCTGCTGGAGCGCGCAGTTGAACCTGGCAGGCGGCAATGTGTGGGGCGCCAGCATGAAGGCGCGGATGTAGGCGCTCAGTCGTTGCCCGCGGCGTAGAGACTGGCGGACTCCAGCAGCTTGGCGCGCACGCGCTCCCGCAGCTGCGGCGGCGCCAGCACCTGGACGTCCGGACCATGGCGCAGGATGTCTCCGATCAACTCGCGGTCATCGCCGTAGGGGATCGCCAACTCGTAGGAGCCGTCCTCCAGCATGCGGCCCTCCTGGTGGGGGTGCCACTGTTCCATCCTCACCCAGCGCGCGCGTTCGGCCGTGAAGCGCAGGCGGGCCCAGGCCAGGGGGGGACCGGCAAAGATGCCGTACGAGGGGTAGACCAGCGCGTCGATCTCGCCGGCGGCGACGGCGGCAGCCTCTGCCTCCAGCAGGCGAGGTTCCTCGATCGCATCGACCGCGAAACTGCGCAAGGCCCCGCGCAGGTGGCACCAGGCGTCCAGGTACCAATTGTCCCGATACAGCACCAGGCGCTGCGGCGAGACCTCGCGCGGGATCCGTTCATTGGTCCGCCGGTTGAAATGGGTGATGTGCAGGCGCTTGCGGCGCATGGTGGCGGAAGCGACGGCTTCCAGGGATTGCGGCGCCACCTCGCGCTTGCCTGCGTGGACGATGCGCAGGCGATGCGCCATTTCGGCATCGTCCAGATCGTGGGCCTTCAGGAGTTCGGCCAATCGCTGCTTGGCCGGGGCGAGCGTTGCCGCGAGCAGGCCTGGCTGCAGTTGGACCAGCAGCTGCTGCAAGGTCGCCAGGGCCACCAGCTCCTGGGGGGTGAACCACAGCCCTGGCAAGTGGGAAGCCTTGCTGAATTCGAGGAGGTAACCCTTGCGATCGCGGTCGAAGACGATGGGCATTCCCATCTGGTCACGCATCTTGGCGATGTCGCGTTTGAAGGTCGCCAGCGAAATTTCCAGGGTGTCCAAAAACTCCTGCGTGGGCACGGCGCGGCGCGTGCTCAGGAGGCTTTGGTAACGGTACAGACGTACGGATTCACTCACGCGGATCTTTCGAGATTTCCTCAGAGGCGGCCGAATGTGCCAAAGTGCAAGCTCACTGCATGAGCCGGCCAGGAAGGGCTCGAAAAAGAACTCTTAACGGTTTTAGTATTTAGAAAATAATTTTTCCTTGATATGGGTGTTAGTGCTTAAAAAGAAGGCGCTCCTTCAGGTGCAGGCTCATCGAAATGAGCCTGCACCTGAAGGTCGGATGCAGGGTGCCGTAGATCGTCAGGGGCGCAGGCGGATGCCAGCTATCGCACCAAGTTGAAGGTCACCGGTTGCCAGGCCGCCGAACGAGGCGTCAGTACACGCTGCCCGGCCTGGCGGCCGGGGCCGCAGCGCCCTTGAAGGCGGCGGCCAGCTCGCGCGAGGCGCGGGCCAGCAAGGTGGTGTCCACGCCCACCGCCACGAACCGCGCACCCAAGGCCAGGTAGTGGCGTGCCAGTGCCGTGTCCACGGTGAGGATGCCGGCTGCCTTGCCGGCGGCGCGCACGGTGGCAATGCCTTCCTCGATCACCTTCTGCACCTCGGGATGCCCGGGGTTGCCGCGATGGCCCATGGAGGCGGACAAGTCGGCCGGGCCGAAGAACACGCCGTCGACCCCCGGCACCGCCGCGATCTCCTTCAGGCGCGCCGCGGCGCTGGCGGTCTCGACCTGCACCAGCAGGCAGATTTCCTCGTCGGCCTTCTGCAGGTAGTCGCCGTACTGGTTCCAGCGCGAGGCGCGGGCCACCGCGCTGCCCACGCCCCGCACGCCGTCGGGCGGGTAGCGGGTGGCGCGCACCAGTTGCGCCGCCTGCTCGGGGGTTTCGACCATGGGAATCAGCAGGGTCTGCACGCCCAGGTCCAGGTACTGCTTGATCAGGGCCGTCTCGCCGACCAGGGGCCGCACGATGGGCGTGACCGGGTACGGCGCGACCGCCTGCAGCTGCGACAGGATGGTGCGTACGTCGTTGGGGCCATGCTCGCCATCGAGCAGCAGCCAGTCGAAGCCGGCGCCCGCCAGCAGTTCGGATACATAGGCGTCGGCCAGAGAGACCCACAGGCCGATCTGGGGCTGGTCCGCGCGCAGGGCCTGCTTGAAGGTGTTGACGGGGGTCTGGGCAGGGGCGTTCATGGCGGTCATGTGAAAGTGAAGGTGAAGGCGCCCAGGGCGCCGTAGTCGGCCTCGAAGCGGTCGCCGCGTTTGGCGGCCACGGGGCGGGTGAAGGAGCCGGCCAGCACGATCTCGCCGGCCTCCAGGCGCTCGCCCCAGGGCGCCAGCTTCTGGGCCAGCCAGGCCACGCCGATGGCGGGATGGCCCTGCACGCCAGCCGCCAGGCCGGTTTCCTCGACCACGCCATTCTGGCGCAGGATGGCGCCGCACCACGGCAGGTCCAGATCACGCGGCCTGGCCTTGATGCCGCCCAGCACGATGCCGGCGTTGGCGGCATTGTCGGAGATGGTGTCGAAGACCTTGCGCATCACCTTCGTGTGGCGGTCGAACTGCTCGATGCGTGAGTCGATGATCTCGATGGCGGGCGTGACGTAGTCGGTCGCCTCCAGTACGTCGTCGACCGTGACCTTCTCGCCCTCCAGCGTCTTTTTCAGTACGAAGGCCAGTTCGACCTCCACGCGCGGTGCGATGAAGCGGCTGGTGGGAAGCTCGCCCGGGCCATACAACATGTCGTCCAGCAGCGTGCCGTAATCCGGCTCCGAGATCTGGCTGGAGATCTGCATGGCGCGCGAGGTCAGGCCGATCTTGTGGCCGATGACGGTACGACCCTGGGCCTTCTTGATCTGCATCCAGGCCCGCGAGACGGCATAGCCGTCGTCGAGGGTCATGCCCGGGTAGCGCTTGCTGAAATGCTCCACCTGCACACGGGTGCGCTCGCTGTTCTCCAGTTCGGTGGCCAGCTGCGCGGTGAGGGCTTCTGAAAACATGGGATCAGGGCGTGTTGAAAAGAGGGTGGAGGGTGCTGTGCTTGCCGTCATAGACCTGGCCGGGGCTCTCGTCCACCTGCACGGTCAGTCCGAGCGGGGCCTGCTCGAAGAGGGGGGCGAGATGGCTGCGCGCCGTCGCCAGGATCGTGTCGCCCGCGCGCTGCTTCACGGCGTCGCTGCGGCCTGCGCCCATGCGCAGGTTCATGTAGATGAATCCGTAGTCGCCCTGGCCGTCGGCCACCGCGTAATGCGCGGCGGGATAAGCCAGCACGCGCGTGCCGCCAGTGGGAAAGACCTGCCGGCCGGTCTCGTCCTGCACCTGCAGCATGGCATCGGCGAGCTTGCGACACAGGACGGTCATCCCGGCGGCGGGGTCCAGGTGGGGGGTGTAGAGGATGACGAGGTGCGGCATGGGACGGCAGCTTACAGGCGGCTGCTGATGGCGGTGTAGCCCTCGGCGGCCGAGGCCTGCGCCTTGGGGATGGCGGCGCCATCCTGCGGGGTCACGGGGAAGATGGCGTTGATCTGGCCGGTGCCCGAGGCGCCGAAGTAGGGGGTCACCACTTCGGCCTGGCCGTCGTAGGCCGACCAGCCCAACGCGCCCATGAGCATGGCGGTGTCGTGCATGAAGCCCTCGCCATGACCCTTGGCGGCGTATTCGGGGAGCATGCCGCAAAAGGTCTTCCAGTCGCCGCGCTCCCACATGCGCACGACGTCCCGGTCCAGGGCCTCCAGGAAGGGACTCCAGACCTTGAATCCGTATTCGGGCGCCAGGCCGTTCTGCGCAAAGCGGTGCGACAGTGAGCCGCTGGCGAAGATGGCGACGGTACCGTCGTAGTGGTCCTCGATGGCGCGTCGGATCGCCCAGCCCAGTCGTGCGCTGTCATGGAGGTAGTGCGCCATGCACAGGGCCGACACCGACACCACCCGGTAATGCTGGTCCTGGTTCATGTAGCGCATGGGGACCAGGGTGCCGTACTCGGGCTGGAGGGTGGTGGCGTCATGGGCCAGCGTTTCCACGCCCCACTCGTTGCAGGTCTTCGCGAGCAGCTTGCCCAGGGCCGGATGGCCCGGAAACTCGAAGCCCATGTTGCTGATGAAGTGTGGCAGCTCGTTGCTGGTGTAGCGGCCCTTGAAGTGGGGTGCGCAGTTGATGTGGTAGTTCGCGTTGACCAGCCAGTGGGTGTCGAACACCACGATGGTGTCGACCCCCAGTTGGCGGCAACGCCGGTCGATCTCGCGGTGCCCGTCGATCGCGTCCTGGCGCGAGCCCTTGCGCGGGCCGTCGAGCTCGCTCAGGTACATCGAGGGCACGTGGGTGATCTTGGCGGCCAGTGCGAGCTTGCCCATGATGTGACTCCTTGTGACGGCGTGCGCGTGACGGCGCCTCAGACGCCCCAGTGCGGGATAGGGTGGCTGCCCAGGGAGACCGCCACGTTCTTGGGTTCCAGGAATACCTCGTAGCTCCAGGTGCCGCCCTCGCGGCCCGTGCCCGAGGCCTTGGTGCCGCCAAAGGGCTGGCGCAGGTCGCGCACGTTCTGGCTGTTCACGAAGCACATGCCGGCCTCCACCGCCGCAGCCACGCGGTGGGCCTTGCCGATGTTCTCGGTCCAGACGTAGCTGGAGAGGCCATAGGCGATGTCGTTGGCGATGCGGATCGCATCGGCTTCGTCCCGGAAGGGGATCAGGCAGGCCACGGGCCCGAAGATCTCGTCCTGCGCGATCTTCATGCGGTTGTCGACGTCGGCGAAGACGGTGGGCAGGACGTAGTGGCCTTTCTTGACGCGCGCCGGCAGGTCAGGCGCATCCAGGCCGCCGCACAGCATCGTCGCGCCTTCCTTGGCGCCCAGTTCGATGTAGCTGCGAACCTTGGCCAGATGGCCCTGCGAGATCATGGGGCCGATGAGGGTCTTCTCGTCCAACGGGTCGCCGACGGTGATGCGCCTGGCGCGGGTAACGAACTTCTCGGTGAAAGCGGCGTAGATCGATTGCTGCACCAGGATGCGGCTGCCGGCGGTGCAGCGCTCGCCGTTGTTGGAGAAGATCATGAAGACGGCGGCGTCCAGCGCGCGGTCCAGGTCAGCGTCGTCAAAGATGATGAAAGGGCTCTTGCCCCCCAGCTCCATGCTGAATTTCTTCAGGCCGGCTTCCTTCACGATGCGGTGGCCGGTGGCCGTGGAGCCGGTGAAGGAGATGGCGCGCACGTCGCGGTGACGCACCAGCGGCTCGCCCGCGTCCTGGCCG
>JACCDO010088125.1_pt1 | contig 37108 bp, 37 predicted proteins | sample 7446101 | NCBI WGS metagenome assembly JACCDO01 (sample SAMN15323440, study PRJNA562643) | freshwater metagenome | isolation source: river surface water | place: USA:Blue River Watershed | collected 2017-08-16 | reverse complement strand
TTTATCCAAGTGGATCAGAGGGGTGGACGGGGCTGGCAATGAATTCCATGCCTGGCCTGAACCTTTTGCGCCCGTCTTTCGGCTCTGCGCAGAACACGGTTTGAGCCGAAAGACTTTTCACGCTGGCGAAGACTTCCACCACATCTTGAGTGGGCTGGGCTACATGCTGGATGCACTCGAACTGCTGGACCTCCAAACGGGCGACCGGCTAGGCCATGGCACAGCGATGGGCATTGACCCCAAATTGTGGGTGGCTCGCATGCCGCAAAAGATTTTGATCCCCAGAGGGGAATGGTTTTTAGGCCTGCTGGCTGCTTGGCGCTTGTGCATCACCAATCCAGCCGGGCATGAAGACACGGTCCACACCTTGGCCACTGAGCTTGCCGAAGTATCGGTTGCCTTGTTTGGCAAATACCTAGACCCCTACCTGTGTTGCCAAGCCTTGGACATGCGCCGATTGAATGCGAGAGAGGTACGGAGCTGGATTGATGATGGTAGGCCAGAGCTGCTGACTTACCCCATCCATGCGCACAGACGCAGTGAAAGAGAGAAGGTGATCGAGGCAGCGACGAGTCACCCCGAAGCGTTTGAGTTGTATCGCACTTGGCAATTTGACCGTGACTTCATCAAAAAATGCAGTGAAGTCATTCAGGTCAAATCAGAGTTTTTAAGCCCTGCGGCGTACTTGCATTTGCAGCAAAGCCTCATGAAAAAAGTGGCCGACCTTGGGGTGGTCATTGAGACCTTGCCCAGCAGCAATGTGCGCATCAGCCAATACAAGCACTTCACCGAGCATCACGCCATGCGGTGGATGAAAGTACCCTCTGTCACACCACCGGGTGACCCGGACATTCTGGTGACTCTGGGCTCTGATGATCCTGGGATATTTGCGACAGACATTGAAACTGAATTTCATCATCTGTTTTTTGCCTCAATGGCTCATGGCTTGAATGAACGTGAAGCGCTTGAGCGAGTTTCTGCGATCAATGAGAACGGCCGTATTTATGGGTTTGGCTTAAAAGATCGATGAACGTAGTCGACACCCAATTAGGCACCTCATTAGATTGAATCAGCAAGTGCTATGGCATCTTTGGCATGGGTTTAGCTTCGCCAATGAAGTCAACCTTAAGTAGTGCATCGCTGATCTTGTCAGGTCGATACATTGGCGAAGAGAGCGAAAGCGGCTCGACATCTATCAATCCATTTTCACGGCGAACACCTTGGGACAGCACAATATTTGCCCCATCAGAAACATCAAAATATCCATCTGGCGTCCACATAGCCCAACTTCGCCGATCGTTTAACGCATAAAAGGCCAGAATTTCTTTGCCATCCAGCAATCGATACCAGCGAAGCGTTCCGTCTTCAAGCACAACCAGGATCAAACGACCATCACGCGATGTGTTCAGTGCTGTTGCACCAGCAGGCAAATTTACACTCCACAACTTGGTGCCGTTGCGATCAAAGCGATACAGGGTGTAGCTTGTACCGATAAGGAGTGTCTGACCATCCGAGGTGAATGCAAAGGCACCTGAACGACTGTCAATTTCCAAACGCACGCCATTGAGGATAGGTTTGTCACTGCGCAATCCAACGTGCTCCATGCCAGGTGCTTTGTCAAGCGCCCAGAATGACAAAGGTAATTCGCGTGGCTCGGGTTTGAGAACACGTTTAATGGCATCAAACATGTAAGGGGCACCAAGAATGTCATCAGACCGCTTGAAGCGGAAGTAGAAGGAGGTGCCATCAGAGGTGTTGTAAATACTCAGGTTGCCACGCAATCCCGATGATGGCTCCAAGACGCGAAAACGTCCATCTTCGTAAAAACCAATGGAGTCGTTCGATGCAAAGGCGTAACCTGCTGAGGTGGCAACCATGTCATCAACCATAAGCTTTCTCTCGTTGCCTGTGGTGGAGTCTTCATCGACGTACGTGGGCTTGGGTCCTACTGTCCACTGCCGAATGACAGTGGGCTTTAATAGTTTTGCCCCCATGGTGCCGGTGCTTAGCAATGTTTTAGAGTCGTTTGACCAAGTGAGCATGGCCATGGTTTTAGGGCCATTGAAGTAGGACTTTACTAGACCGGTAGCGGGCAACTCAATTTGCTCCCACTTCCCACTCAAGGCAAGTGTGACCACAGGCGTGTCCAAATAGCCGAACGCCAGCCACTTACCATCAGGTGACCACTTGGCTCCCATTGGCGTCTTTCCATGAGCCGGCCTTAGTGCTTTCTCGATCACCATGCGCTTTTGACCTGCGATCATTTCTTCAATGACTGCACAGTAAGAGTTATCCCCTTTGCACTTTGAGGCGTCATACAAACTCTTACTGGCGTAACTGGCACCCTTGATGGAGAGTACTTGTATCTCATTGGCATAGGTGATGGCGATCCGGTTGCCATCCGGTGAAAAGTCCAGTGTGGCAAGCGATCCGGTGCCAACTTTTTCGCGGCGAGCCCGAGCATAAAGAGCCCAGTCTGTGGTCCTTCTGATATCAATGCCCACGCCCATGTCAGATGGGAAAGCAGTGATCCATCCAAGGTATCGCCCATCAGGAGAAAAGCTCAGTCGTACTGGCTCAAAGGTCCTCCCAATTCGCTCAAGCTTTTGGGTCTTGAGATTAAGCACTTGGATAGGAAAGGTGGAGACAAATCCTCCCTTCTCCTCTAGACGATCAAGTTTGGAGAACTGATATGCCACCATGATGCCATCTGGTGAGATGGCTACATGATTGACCGCATCATTGATCTGGCTGCCCACGGGTGGCCTGATGACCTGTAATTGACGACCCGCTGCATTCCATATCCTCACAGTCTTGTCCTGCGAGGAAGTAGCAAACACGGTGCCGTCTTTACTAGCAGAAATAGCAGTGATTGGTGCGGAGTGTCTTCCAGTCTCAATCAAGAGTGGAGGATTCTCAGGGGACTGAGCTCTTGCATTGCTTTGCAAAAGGGCCATAAGCACGACCAGCATGGCAGAGAATTGCAACGTCATTCCTTTGATGCGCATGTTAAAACTTCCCCTGAAAGGTACATTATGAAATCAATATTCGCACGAGGGATTGTTGCTGCGACCTTGACTTTGGGAGCAATGTCTGGCGCCAATGCAGACGAGTCTGCTGCACTATTTGCTGGCGCTGAGACCTACCACTTAAGGATAGCTGTGTATGCAGATCCTGGGTGCTCCATTGATCAGACCGCTGTCACTAGCTTGGCCCGGCGGCAATTTGGGAAAGCACCTAAATTGCGTGCGGTGGCTGAGCAAGCCATACCCGACATCATGTTGACGATAACGGTTGACATCGCTGCCATTCCACGTTCAGAGGTGCCTGAGATGTGCCTCTACAACGTCAATGCCAGAGGGGTTCACCCTATGTTTGGAAAACTGCGCTACTCCGACAAAAATCGAGTGATTCAGGCTTTGACCTTCAATAAGTCCATATTCAGTGTCATCGTGCCAGCCAAGGTGCAGGTGGCCGTTGAAACCCAGTTAGGTAAAGTCCTGGGCATGTTCTTCGAAGAGTATGCTTTGGGGAACCCATATCCATAACTACCTGTACAGATAAAACGGGTTTACGAAGATGCTAATCTGCTGGCGAAGGTGCTGGACTTGAATGCAAGCGCCCGTTAGGTCAGTATTTCCTGTCCATCTGGCTATTTTGAATCTCTTAATGATCTACCGACGAAGGTCAATTTCGCCTTAGGTTGAAAATTAGGACCGGTGACCACGCTTGCATCGGGGAAAAATTTAGTTCGGGATTTGCATCTGAACTACTCGATGATTTGATTTATACACAGAGATCTCACCTTGGCTAGTATGGGTTTTAGTCACAACGTCCTCAATCATGTACCCCAAGCGCTCAGCGGTTGCCCTAACCATGTGACGTTGAAACGAGATAGTCATGTTAGAACCTGGTGAAAATTCAAATTCTTCACCCTTTTGTCGCAAAACTCTTGTTAAATCTGGTGGAAAATAATCTGCATCAATCGAGATCACAAATTTCCCCGCTGGTACACGCATAGTCCCTATGTCCCCTTTGTCCAAGGTAACAAGCCGAACCCCATTCACTGTATAAGTGCATTTAGATGCTGGTGCGAACCCATACATTCGCAAGTTTTTTGATAATCGTGGATCACCGTAAACAGCTTCGCCCATAGTTTCCGGGTTGCATAGAAAATGTAGATTTACATATATTTCTCTCGGTGTTGAGCATCCAACCAAGAATCCAATAACAGAAAGCAGTACAAGTAAATAGTTAGTTGCGATCATTTTAAAATAGCAGAGTCTAATTATATTGGTTAAGTTCTACTGGCGATCTGGTTTCCTTGAGGATGGACAACATTTTTTCGTCAAGATCGCGAATAGTTACAGTTAAATCTCTCTTTTTATATGTCTCAACAACAACAGAGGAAATACTTGCAATATAGCCCGTTGACGAGTTAACTTTGACTGTGGACGAAAACTTGGCTTCAGAATTGAAGTCCGTATATCCGCCAATGGGCTCAATTACATGAACTCCAGGCTTTACAAAAATTTTCCCTACTTGATTTGCATTCAATGAGGTGTATTTAACGCCGTCCACCTTAAACGCGCACTTAGAAAGTGGACTGATAATATTATTTTCTAGCTTAGATCCCTTTCCAACCCCAGTGAATTTGGTCATAAATGATTCATAAAAAATTTTCTCTTCGCCACAATACAAATAAATTACCGCCATCTCATCAATCGGCTTTTCCCAAAATTTGGCCTGATCTCTAAAGGGCGTAGACTGTAACGTTGAACAACCAGAAAGAAAGAAAATCAATAGGAGTGTTGATATTTTGGTTTTCATGGCTTCATGTGATAAATTAGATTTCAACATTGGGTTATTATTACTAGATCAACTTGCTGTGTCAATGAACTAAAGCAATTTGCAAAACCAACCAAAAGGTCCACCAAAAATGATGAGACTGTTTTGGGCACAACGTTGGATACCAACCAAGAAACATGATGCTGGGTTGTGTGAAAAAGCATGGGACTCGCACTCGGGGTCGCAATACCAGCACTACCGATCTGAGATTTGTGCCATATATGCACGTTTTAAATATGAGGTGTAAATTGGCTGCGCGAAAGTGAACGTGTTATTTTCCACCACCTCAGTTACTCGTGTGATGGATATTAATTCCCAACCTTCTGCACCAAGGTCATTGAGTTGCCGCATAAGTTCCTCCACACCATTAACATACGGATTTAACTCCACAGCATTCACTAACCTATGATATTGAAAAGCCACATATTCACTCATTTTTTTCCTTACTTTGCAAACTTTTCCAAAAAGATAGCTGCAATATTTAGTCCAAGTGATGCTTGATTGATATGCTTTATGGTGTGCAGAAATGAAAAACGCCCCTGCTGGGGCGTTTTTACTGGGTATTTGGCGGAAGCGGTGAGATTCGAACTCACGGAGGGCGTAAACCCTCGCCGGTTTTCAAGACCGGTGCATTCAACCGCTCTGCCACGCTTCCGGTGAATCGGGGCGTATTCTAATGTTCATTCCCGCTCAGGGGCCAAGTGGCCCATGGCTTCACAAAAACAGCTGCTGAACCTCAGACAAAAAGTCCATGCCTTGCGCACTGGGTCTGAGCACGCCCTCTTCCAGCACCAGCCACTGTTTGGCCAAGGCTTGCTCCAAGCCGGGCTCCAGGGCTGACAAGGGCAAGCCCGTGCGCTCGCTGAACCAGGCCAACGGAAAGCCCTCCACCAGCCGCAGCGCATTGAGCATGAATTCAAACGGCAACTCGTCGCGCTTGACCTCGTGCGCCTGCGCCACGGGCTGCGTGGCCGCATGGCTCAGGTACAGGGCCGGCTCACGCCAGCGCACCTGCCGCACCACGCGGTGGGCAAAGCTGATCTTGGAATGCGCGCCCGCACCAATGCCCAGGTAGTCGCCAAACTGCCAGTAGTTGGTGTTGTGCCAGCAGCGCTGGGCAGCCTTGGCAAAGGCCGACACCTCGTAGCGCTGCAGGCCTTGCTTGTGCGCAAAGGCCATGATGTCGTCGAGCATGTCGTACGAGGCATCTTCATCGGGCAGGTGCTTTGGCGGGAACTTGGCAAACTGGGTGTTGGGCTCGATGGTGAGCTGGTAGATGGAGACATGCGGCGGCTTCAACTGCGCCACCACCGCCAAATCGGCCTGCAAGTCGTCATGGGTCTGGCCGGGCAAGGCATACATCAAGTCCAGGTTCCAGCGCGCAAAGGTCTCGCTGGCCTCGTGCGCGGCGGCCTGCGCCTGGTCTGAACTGTGCACCCGGCCCAAGGCCTGCAAGTGGGCGTCGTTGAAGCTCTGCACCCCCAGCGAGAGGCGGTTCACCCCCGCTTGGCCAAAGGCCTTGAAACGGTCTTTCTCGAAGGTGCCGGGGTTGGCCTCCAGGGTGATTTCGCAATCGGGCACCAGGGGCAAGCGCGACCGAATCCCCGAGATCAATTCGCCAATGAAGTGCGGCTCAAACAGGCTGGGCGTGCCGCCGCCCATGAAGATGCTGTGAATGGGGCGCCCCCAGATGAGGGGCAAGCTCAGCTCCAGATCGCTCAGCAAGGCTTGCACATAGGCTTGCTCGGGCAGGCCGCCGCCTTGCTGGGCATCCCAGGCGTGGGAATTGAAGTCGCAGTAGGGGCACTTCTTGATGCACCAGGGCAAGTGCACATACAGGCTCAGCGGCGGCAAGGCGCTCAGCTGCAAGGTGCCAGGGCGCATCCAGTACGCCACGTCCAGGCTGGTCTCGCCGCTCATGACAGCCATTGGCTTTGAATCAACTCCACCATCTTGTGCGCGGCGCGGCCACGGTGCGAGATGGCGTTCTTCTCGTCGTCGCTCATCTGGGCAAAGGTCTTGCCCTTGGCTTCGATCCACATCACAGGGTCAAAGCCAAAGCCGTTGCTGCCGATGCGCTCTTGGGTGATGAGGCCCGGTGCGCGCCCCACGGCAATGAGCGGCTCGGGGTCCTCGGGCGAGCGCACCGCCACCAGGGTGCTCACCAGGGCAGCGCGGCGGTTGGCAATGCCCTTCATGTTGTGCAGCAAGGCGGTGACGTTGTGGTCGTCGCCCTTGGGCAAGCCGCACTGCACGGCGTAATAAGCCGTTTGCACGCCGGGTTGCCCCCCAAAGGCGTCCACGCACAAGCCCGCGTCGTCGGCGATGGCGGGCAAGCCCGTGTGCCTGCTCGCGTGGCGGGCTTTGGCCAGGGCGTTTTCAACAAAGGTGTGAAAAGGCTCTTCGGCCTCGGGCGTGGCGAATTCGGATTGCGCCACCAGGGTCAAGCCCAAAGGCGCAAAGAGGCTTTGCATCTCCTTGAGCTTGCCTAGGTTGTTCGAGGCCAGGACGAGGCGATCCATGTCAGGCCTTGAGCGGGGTGGCCAAGGCCTGTTGTTGCAGTTGCAGCAGCTCGCCAATGCCTTTGCGCGCCAGCGCCATCATGGCGTTCATTTGCGCCTCGGTGAAGGGCTCGCCTTCGGCAGTGCCCTGGAGTTCAACCAGACCGCCGTTGGCGGTCATGACCACGTTCATGTCGGTGTCGCAGGCCGAATCCTCGACGTATTCGAGGTCCAGCAAAGCCTGGCCGTGCAGCATGCCCACCGAAATGGCTGCCACCGCCTGGCGAATGGGGTTTTGGGTGAGGGCACCCTTTTGCATGAGGTGGTTCACGGCGTCTTGCGCGGCCACAAACGCACCCGTGATGCTGGCCGTGCGGGTGCCGCCATCGGCTTGCAGCACGTCGCAGTCCAGGGTGAGGGTTCGCTCGCCCAGGGCAGAGAGGTCAAACACCGCCCGCAACGACCGCCCAATGAGGCGCTGGATTTCCTGGGTGCGGCCAGACTGTTTGCCCTTGGCGGCTTCGCGGTCGGAACGCGTATGGGTGGAACGCGGCAGCATGCCGTATTCAGCGGTGACCCAGCCCTCGCCACTGCCGCGCTTGTGCGGCGGCACGCGCTCTTCCACCGAGGCGGTGCACAGCACGCGCGTGTGACCCATTTCGATGAGGACAGAACCCTCGGCGTGGCGGGTGAAGCCCCGCGTGATCTTGACGGTGCGCAACGCATCCAGGGCACGGTGCTGTCGAGACGGGATGGCGGTCATGGGTTCTCCAGGGGTTAAGGGGCAGATGTCAAAGCCCCACATTCTCGGGCACGGGGAGCTGCTGAGATAATTCGAGTGTAAATACCACTGGCACGACATGAATCTACGCAGCATGACCGGTTTTGGCAGCGCCCAGTGCGACTTGGGCGATGCCCTGGGGCGCGCGGATTGCAAAGGCGTTCGCCTCACGGTGGACATCCGCTCCGTCAACAGCCGCTTTTTAGACCTGAGCCTGCGCCTGCCCGACGAATGGCGCCCGCTCGAATCGGGCCTGCGCGACCTCGTTCAACAGCGCCTGGCCAGGGGCAAGGTTGAAGTGCGTGCGGCCTGCCTTCAAGCCGCTCACGACCTGCAAACCGCCGACCCGGCGCGCTGGGCGGTGCTCAAGTCGCTCGAAGACCAGGTGGTGGCCGTGTTCCCGCAAGCGCCGCGCCTGAGCGTGGCCGAGGTGCTGCGCCTGAGCGACCGCCCGACCCTGGAGGTGAGCCTCATTGCACCTGCCCTGCACAGCTTGGCCCAGGAGGCCTTGGAAGGCCTCAGCCACAGCCGCGAACACGAGGGGCGGCAGTTGGGGCAAGCCCTGCTCGAACGCCTGCACCAGCTCAAGGCCTTGGCCACCTCAGCCCAGCCGCTGGTGCCGCAATGGATCCAAGCCCAACACGAACGCTTTTTGCAAAAGTGGCAAGAAGCCCTCGCGCTGGTGCCCTCTCAGGTATCGGCAGACGCCGCCCGCGACCGCGCCCTCACCGAGGCCACGGCCTTGGCGCTGCGGGTGGACATCAGCGAAGAGATCACGCGCTTGCAAGCACACCTGGACTCGATCGAGGCCGTGCTCACGGGTGCGCATCAGCCCAAAGGCGTGGGCAAGCGCCTGGACTTTTTGGTGCAGGAGTTGCACCGCGAGGCCAACACCCTGGGCTCTAAATCCTCCACCCTGGCCATGACCCAGATCGCGGTGGACATGAAAGTTTTGATTGAACAAATGCGCGAACAAGTGCAGAACCTCGAATGAACAACACCTATCCCGGCAATCTTTTTGTGGTGGCGGCGCCCAGTGGCACGGGCAAGTCCAGCCTGGTCAATGCCCTGCTCGAGCTCGATGCGCGGGTCAAGCCGTCCATCTCTCACACCACGCGCGACCCCCGTGGCCAGGAGATCAATGGGCGCGAATACTTCTTCATCGACGAAGCGAGCTTTGAGCGCATGGTCGCGCAGTCCCAGTTTGTCGAATGGGCCAAGGTGCATGGCCATCACTACGGGACTTCCAAGCAGATGATCGAGGAGCGCATCGCCCAGGGCTCAGACGTGATCCTCGAAATCGACTACCAGGGTGCCATGCAGATCAAGAAGATCTTTGCCAATGCGGTGCTGATCTTCATCCTCCCCCCGAGCTGGGAAGAGCTGCGTGGCCGCTTGCTGCGCCGCGGCGAAGACAAGCCCGAGGTGATCGAGCTGCGACTCAGGAACGCCCAGGAGGAGATGGCCCATGCCGCCTCATTCGACTTCGTTATAATCAACGAAGTTTTTGAGAAAGCCCTGTTCGATCTCAAAGCCATTGTTCATGCCCAGCGTCTGAGCTTTCAAGCCCAACGCACCAGCCGGCCTGAAGTGTTCAAAAACCTTAACCTCTAAATCCCATGGCACGCATCACTGTTGAAGATTGCCTCGAGAAGATTCCCAACCGGTTCCAACTCGTTCTTGCGGCCACCTACCGCGCTCGCATGCTGAGCCAAGGCCACACCCCCAAAATCGAAAGCAAGAACAAGCCTGGCGTGACCGCCCTGCGCGAGATTGCAGCTGGCCACATCGGCGTCGAGATGCTCAAAAAGGTTCCGGGCTGATTCAAGCCAAGGTCTTTGCACAGGGGTCATCCTGTACAAAGCCAACGAAAAGCACCCCCAGGGGTGCTTTTTTTATTTGTCCCGCCAAAGTCTGAGAGTTTCATGGGGCATGCGCTTCGCGATAAAGTTGGGGCATGCCAACCTCTACAGCCCTGCCCGCTCAAACAGCTGAACCTGCTGCGCAAGCCGCAGCGGCCAGCTTTCATGCGCTGGTGGAGCAGCTGGGCTACCTCAACCCCGAGGACATCGAACAAGTCCGACAGGCCTATCGGCTTGCAGATGAAGCTCACCTGGGCATCACGCGCAAAAGCGGCGAGCCCTACATCACCCACCCCATTGCGGTGGCCATTCAGTGTGCGCAGTGGAAGCTCGATGCCCAGGCCATCATGGCCGCCTTGCTGCACGATGTGATTGAAGACACGGGCATCAGCAAAACCAGCCTGGTTGAAAAATTCGGCTCCAGCGTGGCCGAACTGGTCGATGGCTTGACCAAGCTCGACAAGCTCAACTTCAACACCAAAGAAGAGGGGCAATCCGAATCCTTCCGCAAAATGCTCCTGGCCATGGCGCAGGACGTGCGGGTGATCCTGGTCAAGCTCGCCGACCGCTGGCACAACATGCAAACGCTGGGCAGCATGCCCACGAACCGCCGCAAGGCCATCAGTGCTGAAACCCTGGAGATCTACGCCCCCATCGCCAACCGCCTCGGTCTGAACCAGGCCTATCGCGAATTGCAAGAGCTGGCGTTCCAACACCTCAACCCCTGGCGACATCAGGTCCTGGAAAAGGCGGTCATCCGCTCGCGCAAGCGCCGCAGCGACCTCATGCGGGTGGTAGAAGAGGCGGTGAAAAAAGCCTTCGACCAAGCCGGCATCAAAGCGCAAATCGAGTTCAGAGAAAAAACCCTGTACTCGATTTACAAGAAGATGGAGTCCAAACACCTGAGCTTTGCCCAGGTGACCGACATCTTTGGCATGCGCCTGGTGGTCCCCGAATCGATTGATTGCTACACGGGGCTGGGCTTGTTGCACCAACTCTATAAACCCGTGCCGGGTCGCTTCAAAGACCACATTGCCATCCCCAAGGTCAACGGCTATCAGTCGCTTCACACCACGGTGGTTGGCCCTGCTGGGGTGAACATCGAATTCCAGATGCGCACCGAAGACATGCACCGCGTGGCAGAGGCTGGCGTTGCCGCGCACTGGCTCTACAAGACCAACGTCAAAGATCCCTCTGGCCGTGAACAGCAAGGCACCTTGTGGTTGCAGTCGCTGCTCGACATCCAGAGCGAAACCCGCGATGCGGCCGAGTTCTGGGACCACATCAAGGTCGATTTGTTCCCCGATGCGGTCTATGTGTTCACGCCCAAAGGCCGCATCATGGCTTTGCCCCGTGGGGCCACGGTGGTGGACTTTGCATATGCGGTTCACAGCAACGTGGGCGACTGCGCCATCGCGGCCAAGGTCAATGGCTCGCAAGTGCCCTTGCGCACCGAGCTCTCCAACGGCAATGTGGTGGAAGTCATCACCTCGGTGGTCCCCGCGCCCAATCCTGCGTGGCTGGGCTTTGTGCGCACCGGGCGCGCGCGCAGCAAGATCCGCCACTTCCTCAAGACCCGCGCGCAGGCCGAGGCACCCGCCCTGGGCGAAAAACTGCTCATCCAGGCGGTGCGCGCCGAGGGGCTCGAGCAACTGCCAGCGCTTGACAAGGCCAACGCCGACATCTGGGACAAGTTGCTGCGATTCACGGGCGCGAGGAACCAGGCCGAACTCTTCACCGACATTGGCATGGGCAAGCGCGTGGCCAGCATCGTGGCCAAGCGCCTGGTGGCGCTGATGATGGACTCGGGCCTCAAGCCCGACCCGCTGCTCATCAGCAAGGAGCGCTTCACCGCGCATGAAACCCTCTCACAGGGCAGCGTCACCATTGACGGCGGCGAGAACGCATCGGTTCAATTTGGCCGCTGTTGCCACCCCATTCCGGGCGACGACATCCTGGGCTATTTGGGGCGTGGCGAAGGCCTGGTGATCCATCGCCAAAGCTGCGAATCAGCCCAGCGCCTGAAGTCCAAAGACAGTGAACGATTCATGGCGGTGGAATGGAGCGATGAGCCCGTGCGCAGCTTCGAGGTGCCGCTGATCGTCACCGTCAACAACGGCAAAGGCGTGCTGGCTCGCATTGCATCGTCCATTGCATCGTCCGAGGCCGACATCAATCAGGTCAACATGCCCGACGAGGTCAGAGGTCACGAGGTGACCGAGATGAAGTTCCTCATCTCGGTGGACCACCTCGAGCACCTCGAGAGCGTCATGCGCAACCTAGGCTGGATCCCTTCGGTGACCTCGGTGCGCAGGGGCTGAACCAGGGCGAGCTAAGCCAATGGGGTTGGGTAGCTCACATCGATCACTTCGATGGACCGGTGACCCGATGGCGTTTGCAGCCTGACCACATCCCCCACCCTGGACTTGAGCAAGGCCTTGGCCATGGGTGAGATCCAGGTGATTTGCGATTGGGCGCTGTCGGCCTCGTCGATGCCCATGATGGTCACCACAAAAGCCTCTCCTTGCTCGTCCTCGCAGTGCACCGTGGCACCAAAGAAGACCTGGTCGCTGCCCGCATGCAAGCTGGGATCCACCACCTCGGCGATTTCAAGGCGCTTGGTCAGAAAGCGGATGCGACGGTCGATTTCCCTGAGGCGTTTTTTGCCGTAGAGGTAATCGCCATTCTCCGAGCGGTCCCCGTTGCTGGCCGCCCAACTCACCACCTCGACCACCTGGGGACGTTGCACATCGATCAGATCGAACAGCTCGGCTTTCAAGCGCGCGTGACCCTGAGGGGTCATGTAGTTTTTACCCCCGACCGCAATGCCAGAGGGGATCTCCTCTTCGTCCTGGTCGTCGCTTTCTCGGGTAAAGGCTTTATTCATGCACCCCTCGGGCTCAAGTTCAGGTCGTTCGGTCCGATCACACACCGGATGACCTTGTTTGGATGAATCATGAACTGTCGCATATTTTTGGCTTCCCTCACTGCATTGACGCTGCTTGGCGGCTGCTCCACCGTGGTCAATGGCCGCTATCAAAGCGTTCAACTCACGACCGTGTGCGGCCAAACCACCGTGCCCGCGCAATGCACGCTCACCAATGAACATGGCGAGTGGAAGACCCGCACGCCCAATCAAGTCATCGTCCAACGGGGCTTTGGCGACTTGGACATCACCTGCGAGAGCCCCAACTTTGAGGTGCACCGCATGCGCGTGAAATCACTCACCGCACCCGCGACCTTGCTCAACGCCCTCAACCTCAACACCTTGACGGTGGTCGATGTGGGCAATGGATCCGGCTTCGAATACCCCAAGCAAATCAAGTTCAATGTGGAGCAGTGTCACTTTGCTCGCTGAGCGTTGACGAGGACGGCAAGTCCTGCGCCTCGGATGGCCTCAGGCGCCCATTGCTCCACAGCACCAAGACCGGGAAGCACACGCCCCACGCCACCACCAAGATCGCATAGGGCATGAGCCCTTGCCAATCCATGAGCCCAAAGCCCAAGGCGGCTTGGTAGGACAACACGCCCGCCACCGCGCACAGCGCAGCCCCGAGCCGGGGCCAATCGCAAATCCACTTCATGGACGAGCGCAAGGTGCAGCCCAGGCAAATCCACAGCAACAGCAGCCACCAGGGTTGGACGCTCGCCAGGGGTGCGGGATTGGCTGGGTGCACATTCACCTGAGCCCATTGAATCAGTGCCGTGTCCACAGCCAGGCCTAGGGCGACACTCGCGGCCATGGCTTTGAATTCAGCGCGTGCGTCTGCCGACTGCCTCAGGTGCAGGGCCACATGCGCGAGCGACACCAGCACAATCAGGGCAAAGCGGGATTGGGGCAAGCCCAAGGCCATGGCCCACCACACCAGCTGAAAGCCCAGTGCGTTGATCACCACCGCACGTTGGATCATGGCTTCTGAAAAGAAATGATCACCTCGCCCAGATCCACACCAAACTTGCTCATCACCGCCTTGTTGAGCATGACCTGGTCGTCAATCAAGTGCATCCAGTCGTCGAACTGGACGTTGTAGCGGTCACCGCCCACGGGCAAGGACAAGGTGTATTTCCAATTCAGGGCATGGCCGCTGGCTTTGCCCACGGCCTTGCCCACCACATCGTCGGCAGTCCCTTCGTACACACCGGGGCTGAGCTCCTTGATGGTCCATACCCTGCGCTGCTTTTCCCCATCGTCGTATTCAAAGGCTTCGTCCAGGATACCCACGTTGACGCCGGATTCCTGGCGCCAGCTCGCGTCCATGATGACCTTGAAGCGGCGCGCCACTTCGCCGCCGCGCTTGATGAACATGCCGTGCGCCACGATGCGGCCATTGAAATAGGTTTTCAGATCCAGCTGCGGACCTTGCTTGGCGTACTGACCGACATCGGGACCTGCACAAGAAGACAAACTGAGGGCCAGGCCAATCCCGCCCAGCCAGGTGATGACTTTGCGCCCAAGGGCATTCCAACGCTGCATGAGGTTTCTCCTGAACACGCGAGTGCCGATTCCACCAGAAGCGCCTCCTGGCTGATGTGCGCCAGCGCAATCTCCCCCGCAGATCAGGGCCTTGGCGGTGATGAATGCGTGACAGCGCCGCCCGTGAGGTCATGATGAAATCCGAGCCAAGGAGGTGTCACATGAACATGGACTTTGAACAATACAAGGCCGCGCAACTGGCCCAAGGCCACGATGAGGTGTTGGTGCGCGAATGGGAGCCCAACCTGAGCAATGAGCCCCACACCCACCCGTTTGACACCCAGGCGCTGGTTGTTCGGGGCGAGTTCTGGCTCACCACCCTCGGTCAAACCCATCACCTCAAAGTGGGCGACCGTTTCTCGGTGCCCCGAGGTCAGCTGCACAACGAGCGCTATGGTCCCCAGGGCGCGACCTTTTGGGCATCGCGCAAAAACGCCTAAAGCCTGCGCTCAGGCCGCTTTGCCGGGAGGCGGCGCCACCTTGAACCAGGCCGCATACATGGCCGGCAATGCCAGCAAGGTCAGTGCGGTGGCCACGATGAGCCCACCCATGATGGCCACCGCCATGGGTCCCCAAAAGACGCTGCGCGACAAAGGGATCATGGCCAGGACCGCTGCCGCTGCCGTGAGCACAATCGGCCTCAAGCGACGGATGGTGGCATCGACGATGGCCTGCCAGGGTGGCACCCCACTGGCCCTGTCTTGCTCGATCTGGTCAATCAGGATCACGGAGTTGCGCTGAATCATCCCCATGAGCGCGATCACCCCCAGGAGCGCCACAAAGCCAAAGGGGCGATCCAGGGCCAGCAAAGCACCTGCGACACCCGCCATGCCCAGCGGTCCCGTCAAAAAGACCAGCAAGGCGCGGCTGAGGCTTTGCAGCTGAAGCATGAGCAAGGTGAAGATGATGAAGAGCATGAGGGGCACACCCTTGGCAATCGAAGCGGATCCTTTGGAGCTCTCCTCCACTGCGCCTGCCACGGAAATGCGCTCGTCCATCTCGGCTCGCTGATGCCAGGTGGCTTCGAGCTCCCTCAGTTTGGGCAGCACTTGCGCGGTGACGGTGGCGCCTTGCACACCACGGGTCACATCGGCTTGCACGGTGATGGCGTATTGGCGCGATTCGCGCCACATCACGCCAGGCTCCCACACCAGCTCGGGCGTGGCCACCTGGCTCAAGGGGATGAAGCGGCCACTGGCGGTTGGAATCTGAATCTGACCGACTGCAGCGGGGTTGTCGCGCTCCGCAGCGGGCAACCTCAGCACGATGTCGATGAGCTGATCCCCTTGACGGTATTGACCGATGCTCAAGCCACTGAGTTGCATCTGCAAGGCCTGGGCAATCGATTGGGAGCTCACGCCCAGCAAGCGCGCGCGATCCTGGTCGAGCCTGAGCCTCAGGGTTTTGATGTTTTCATTCCAGTTGTCGTTGACGTTCCTGGCATTGGGGTTGCCCATGAGGATTTGTTTGACCTCGTCGGCTTTGATGCGCAGCTTTTGCGGGTCCGGTCCGGTGACCCGGAATTGAACCGGGTATGGCACAGGCGGACCGTTGGGCAGGAATTTGACCCGGCCTCGAACCTCGGGGAATTCGGTGGCCAGGATGTGGGGCAAGCTCGCGCTCAGCGATTCCCGACGTTGCAGGGACTGCGGCAGGATGATGAATTGCGCCACATTGCTTTGCGGAAAGATTTGATCCAGCGGCAAATAAAAACGGGGCACGCCAGAGCCTGACCAAGTGGTCACCGACTCCACGCCCTCCATTTGCATGATGCGCTGCTCAAAGCGCTTGGCCACCGCATCGGTGTAGGCCACCGAACTGCCCTCGGGTGTCCACAAGTCGACCAGGATCTCTGGTCGGCTCGAATCGGGGAAGAACTGCTGCTGCACCTTGCCCATGCCCATGAGACCCAGCACAAAGAGCACCAGCGTCAGGGCAATGGTTTTCCATTTGTGGGTCACACACCAGGTGACCAACCGGCGAAAGGCCCTGTAGAAGGGCGTGTCAAAGAGCTCCACGCTCTCGTGGTGACCCTGATTCAAATGCCCAGGGGGCTTGAGCAGCACTGTTCCCAGGTAGGGCACAAAAAAGACGGACGCGATCCAGCTGATGACCAAGGCCAGCACGGTCACCGCAAAAATGGCAAAGGTGTATTCGCCCGTGACCGACTTGGAGGTGCCGATGGGCAAAAACCCGGCAGCAGTGATGAGGGTGCCCGTGAGCATGGGCATGGCGGTGAGCTCGTAGGCAAACGTCGCCGAGCGGATGCGATCAAAGCCCTCCTCCATCTTCCTCACCATCATCTCCACCGCAATGATGGCGTCGTCCACCAGCAGCCCCAGGGAGATGATCAACGAGCCCAGCGAAATCTTGTGCAGGCCGATGTTGAGGTAGTACATGAACAAAAAGGTCACCGCCAGAACCAGGGGAATGGTGATGCCCACCACCAGGCCAGGCCGGACGTCCAGCATCCAGCGGCGGTGGATGGGGTGTTGCCCCGGCCGCTTGTGCAAGCCCAGGGACAAAAAGCTCACGGCCAACACAATGACCACAGCCTCAATCAAGACCTTGATGAATTCATTCACCGAGCTGGCCACAGCGCGTGGCTGATCCTGAACCCAGGTGAGCTTCATGCCCAGCGGCACCGTCTGCGCCAGCGCGTCGGTGGCCTTCCTCAGCGATTGACCCAACTCGATGATGTCGCCCCCCTTGGCCATGCTGATGCCCAGGGCAATGATGGGCTCACCCTGATGCCTCACCCGCGCGATGGGGGGGTCTTCGTAGGTGCGGGTGATGCGGGCAATGTCAGACAGCCGGATCTGCGGCTTGCCAGGCACCTGAATGGGCATGTCCTTGATGGTTTGCAGATCGGTGAATGCACCGTCCACCCTCAGGCCAACTTGATCCAGCCCCGTTTGAAACACGCCTGCGGACTGCACCCCGTTTTGCTGGCTCAGTTGCTGGATCACCGATTGCAAATCCAGACCCATGCGCGCGAGTTGCTGCACGGCCAGATGAACCTCGATTTTTTCGTCCTGAGCGCCAAAGAGTTGAACCTTGGCCACGTCGGGCACCTTGAGCAGGCGTTGCTGGAGCTTCTCGGCCTGGAATTTGAGTTCGGCCGGGGTGAAGCCTTCGCCACTCAAGGCCAGGATCACACCGAAGACATCCCCAAACTCGTCATTGAAAAAGGGACCCACCACCCCGCTGGGCATGGTCTGGCGGATGTCGCCTATTTTTTTGCGCACCGTGTACCAGATCTGGGGCACATCCTTGGGGTTGGAGTTGTCCTTGATTTGAAAGATGACTTGCGATTCACCGGGCTTGGAAAAACTCTGGATGCGGTCTGCCGAGGGCGTTTCCTGCAATGCCTTTTCAATCCGGTCGGTCACCTGCTCGGCCACCTCCTGCGCGGTTGCCCCTGGCCACACGGTGCGAATCGCCATGATGCGAAAGGTGAACGGCGGGTCCTCGTCCTGACCGAGTTGGAAGTAGGCCGCCACGCCCAGCACCAGCAACACCCACATCAAATAGCGGGTGAGCGCTGCATGCTCAATGGCCCAGCGCGAGAGATTGAATGATTTCATCGTGGCTGGGCTTTCAGGGCTTGGCTTCAAATCGAACCACGCGTTGACCCTCGGTCAACACATGCGCGCCTGCTGCGACGATGGTCTGCCCGGCTTGGAGGCCTTGCGTGATGACCATGCGCTCGCCCACCAGATCACCCACTTGCACAGGCTGGGCACGCACCGTCATGCTGGACGCATCGAGCACCCAAACCACGCTGGACTGGCCTTTGCGGATCACTGCGGTGGCCGGAACGGAGAGGGCATCGGACGGTTTGCCCTGGGCAGCCAGGGTGACCTGCACCGATGAGCCCAGCGGCGGCTGGAACCCGGCTTCCAAAGCCAGTCTCACCTCGAACGTGCGCGTGGCCGGATCGGCAGCGGCTGCAATGTCTCTCACGCGCGCAAGGCCGGTTTCGCCGCTGGCGTGCACCTTCACGTTCATGCTTTGCCCCACGGCCATGCGCTTGAGTTGCTGCTCGGGCACAGAGACGGCCACTTCGCGTGGCCCTTCGTGCGCGAGGCGAACCACGGTTTGCCCCGCAGCCACCACTTGTCCCACCTCGGCTTCAATGGCCGTGACCACCCCCTTGGCATTGGCAAAGAGGCGTGTGTCTTCCCGCTGATTGCGTTGCAGGCGAAGTTGTGCGGTGGCTTGATCCAGTTGCGCTTGAGCGGCCTTGAGGGTCGATGAACGGCGCTCCAGCTCGGCCTCGCTGATGAACTGCTGGTTTTTCAGGTTCTCGAATCGCTTGAACTCTGAACTGGCCAGATCCCTCTGGGTTCTGGCTGCATCCAGTTGCGCCTGGGCGTTGAGCACGGCCAGCTCCAGGTCGCGCTCGTCTAGCCTGGCCAATTCCTGCCCCAGCGCAACGCGCTGACCCAACTCCACATGGCGCTGAAGCAGCTTGCCGGGCACACGAAAGCCCAGCTTGGATTCCACGCGAGCGCGGATGTCGCCCGGCCATTTCAAGTCGCCCTGATCGGTGGCTTGTTCAACCTGAACGGTTTTGACGGAGCGAATGGGGTCGGCTGGCGCCTCGGTCTTGCTGCATGCCATCAGTGACACAAGAAGGGGCAAGAGAAAAAACCATGCTTTCGCAGGACCAGAGGGCATACGGCCTGGTGGAGTCAATGCAAGGGGCATGACGGGCTTTCGAATGTTTCCATGAACCAAGGGAGTTTAAAAGAGTGCAGCTTCATGCTCAAAGTCAAAACCATGGATCTCCTTTTTGAAGACAATGGCTTCATCAGCGAAAGGAATCACCATGGACATCAAAGGCAGTGTGGCCCTGATCACCGGCGCGGCAAGTGGCATTGGCGAGGCCATTGCCATGGATTTATCGCGACGCGGTGCCTCGGTCGTTTTGGTGGATCGCTCCTTGCAGGCCCTCGAGCGCGTGGAGAAAGCCATTCAGGCAAATGGGGGAAAAGCCCTGTCCTGTGTGGCCGATGTCACCAGTGAAGCCGATACCGCCGCCTTCATCGAAGCCACGCTCGCGCGCTTCCACCAACTCAACATCGTGGTCACCTGCGCGGGCATCATTCGCGATGGCTTGCTCATCAGCCCAGACAAGCAGACGGGGCAAGTCACCAAAAAACTCGAACTCGACAAATGGCAACAGGTCATGGATGTGAATTTGACGGGAACATTTCTCACTTTGAGAGACAGTGCTCAGGCCATGGCCAACGGCGGATGGCCAAGCTTGCTGGTGGCCATCTCGTCGGTCAACAAAGTGGGCCAACTGGGTCAGATCAACTACGCGTCGACCAAGGCTGCGATTGCCCTCATGCCCAAAATCCTGGTGGGTGAATTCATGTTGAAGGGCATCCGCAACATCCGGGCTGTGGCCATCGCGCCGGGTTACACGGCCACCAACCTGTTGACACAAATGAACCAAGACGCCTTGAACCAGATCCTGGCTGATGTGCATTTGGGGCGCTTGGTGGAGCCCCAAGAAATTGCCGCGCTCATCGCACATTGCGCGGAAAACGAAGCCATCAATGGCACGACACTGGAAATCACTGGGGGGCTGTGCCATCCGCATTCGATTGCCAAGTGATGGCGCTGAAAGGGTTTGGCCGGGGGCTTGGCAAACTCATGGGGCTTGCTGAGCCGCTAGAAGATCAAGAAAGATAGGGGGTGGTAGGACGTACTGGATTCGAACCAGTGACCAACGGATTAAAAGTCCGCTGCTCTACCAACTGAGCTAACGTCCCACTGCTTTTTTCAACTGTCTTGGGCTTCGCGTACGCTTTGCCTAAGGCCTGTTGAATTCACCGTTTAACCGGTTGCAAAGCAAAAATTATAGCGTGTTTATCAGGGTTTTTGATGGAGTAAAGATTGAATCGCGCAACTTGCCGCGACCAAACCAAAAGTTGCAGTGACCCCAACAAAAGAACCATAGCCGTGACAGCTCAAATCATGGCTTTGCTGACTCTCTCCCACTTCACAGGATTGATCAGCGCGAACTTTTTCTTGACTGAAGACGCAGGTGAGGCCGAGGTGATCCGGGTGCGGTAGATGGAGCGCCAATCGAACCTCGCGACGCAACTTGGCCAGCAAGGGGTCATGGGTCACCTCGCTCAAATCGGCCACGCGCACCAACTGCGGCTGCATCTTGCCGCCTGCCGCACCGACGGTGATCAAGGCCGTGTGGCGGGCTTTGCACAGCGTCACCAAAGACAGCTTGGCTGCCCACTGATCGCAGGCATCAATGACCACCTGGGCATCCTGGGGCAACAGCGCCTCGACGTTCTCGGGCGTGACAAAGTCCTCGATGACCTGGACGTCACAACCCGGATGGATGGATGCGACCCGCAAACGCAAGGCCTCCACCTTGGCCATGCCCAGGGTCTCGGTCAGGGCGTGAATCTGGCGATTGACATTGGACTCCGCCACTTGATCCAGATCGATCAGGGTCAATCGGCCAATGCCGCTTCTTGCCAGTGCCTCGACCGACCAACTGCCCACACCACCCACGCCCACCACCACCACATGCGACTGAGCCAGCCGCTCAGCCGTCCCTGGACCCCAAAGCCGATTGAGTCCAGAAAAACGCCGGGTGAGATCAGGCTGCATCACGATCCATGGCCCAGGACTGATAGCGAAACGCCAGCCATGCACCCAGAACCATGAACAACAGCGCCACCATGGCATTGAGGCTCAGCACCGACATGCCACTGAGCCCCTGGCCAAAAGTGCAACCCATGGCGGTGACGCCCCCTACCCCCATGAGCACAGCCCCAACGAGGTGGTGCTTGAAGTCGGAGACGCTGGCAAAAGACTCCCAGCGGAAGTGACCCGAGCGACGAGCAGACAGGTGCGCGCCAAAGATCACCCCCACCACCGACATGATGCCGATGGTGAGTGTCTTGTTGGTATCGCTGAAGTACATGACCCAATCAACGGCATAGGCCACAGGCGCCACAAACGTCAGTGCCTCCATGCGGTTCGAGTTGGTCTTGATGTAGACGTCTTCCAGGGTCTCAGGATGCTCGAGCACATGACCCACATACCCGCTCAATAACCAGGCCAGACAGACGATCAGCCCCACGCCCAGGCCAATCCACCAGGTTGGCCTGGAGCGGGCTTGACCTGTCCACAGCACAAAGGCCATCAGCACCACCGCAAAGGCCACCGCAGTGAGCCACAAGGGAATCGCCAAGCCCAACCCCTGATGAAGCCAGTGGCCCAAGGTCATGGTGAAGTTGGCCTCGATGAAAAACTGATCCACGGTGTTGACCCGCAAGACCGCCGTGATGCCTTTGAGGGTGGCAAAACTGCTGATGCCCATGACGAGCAGGACCACGAGGGATTTGAGGTTGCCTGAGCCCAGACGCACCAGCATCTTGGCGCCGCAGCCAGAGGACAACACCATGCCGATGCCAAACATCAGGCCACCCATCGCATCAGATAGCCAGGTGAGGCGATGGGAGACGACACTCGCGCGCTCGATGTCGATGAGGTTCAAACCATGGAGCAAGCCCACACCCAGGACAGAAAACGCGATGGCCAGGATCCATTGATTGGCCCGAACCCAGCTGCCGGCATGGACCACATCGCTGATGGAGCCCATGGTGCAGAAATGACTGCGATGCAACAAAGCACCCAGGGCAGTGGACAACAGAAATGCACCCAGAAGAACCAGTTGACCCTGAAGTAGAAAGTCGGCGGGGCTCATCGGCGGGGTGCAGTGTCAACGCAGCTTGGAGAGGCGCTCCTGTGCAGCAGACGCGGTGTCGGTGCCAGGGAATTGCTTGATGAGGGCTTCCAGTGTTTTGCGCGCGGTTTTCACGTCCTTGAGTTCGATCTGGCAATTGGCCATGGACAACAGGGACTCGGCAACGCGGCTATGAGAGGCGAACTGCTCTGTGATTTGTTTGAAGTCCTGAACCGCTTCCTTGTACTTGCGTGTGGCGTAAAGGGAGTTGCCTGACCAAAACAAGGCCGAGGGGAGATAGCCAGAGCGCGGGTACTGCTCGATGAAACGACGGAACGACCCCGAAGCGCCCGCGAAATCCCCCTTGCGGAAGGCATCCAGCGCCAGTTCGTAATCGCGCTTTTCCGGCGGCTCGGCCATGAAGTCCACACCGTCGACCGTCACCTTGACCGGTTCGAGTTTGATCACCCGCGACTCGACCGCCACAAAGCGGTCTTCGAGCTGCTTGTTCAAGTCTTTGTACGTGCGTTGCAGATCGGAGAGTTGCTTGGTCAACTGTTCCAAGGATCCGCGCAGCTCAGCAATTTGCTTGAGCAAGTTTTCATTCTGAGACTGCAGGTCCAGGTAGGACCGCTTGGACAAAGCCGCATCGTCATTGGTTTGACGTAGGCCGTCTTTGAGGGTCTGAAGCTGTTGCTGCTGCTCCATCAAAGCCTTGCGAGCCTCTTCGTCTTCGAAGAGACCCGCCTGGGCTGGCAATGCCAGCACCAGGGCCAAGCTCAGCAGCAAGGGGCGTGTCGCGCGCATCAGCGGTAGTTCAATTCAGCACGACGGTTTTTGGAGAATGCCGCCTCACCCTGCCCTGGATCCGCTGGCTTTTCCTTGCCAAAGCTCACGGCTTCCAATTGGTTTTCAGAGACCCCCAGGAGGCTCAGTGCTTTCTTGACGGCTTCGGCACGCTTTTGACCCAGAGCCAGGTTGTACTCACGCCCGCCGCGGTCGTCGGTGTGTCCGGCAATGCTGACTCTGGCGCTGGCGTTTTCGCGCAGGAACTTGGCATGCGCCGTCAGCACCGATTGGAATTCAGGCTTGATCACAAAGCTGTCGAAATCAAAATAAATGACCTTGGCGACATTGGCTGGACCTTGCTTGATCGACGAAAGATCATCCACCTTGATGGGCGCCACCGCAGACTGTGAACTGGGTGCGCTGGGTGCAGCGGGTGCACCTTGCTTGTCTTCAACGGGTACATCGGTCGTTTTGACATTGGATGCGCAAGCTGACAACAAAGAAATCAAGGCAATGAGCAATGCATTTTTCATGGAAGGAGTCCTTAAGTGAATTTCGGTGGCAATGATAAATGATCACTGCGTCGCAAATGGCCCCCAGTGGGGCTCACGAATATCGCCGGCCTGACCCGTCAGGCGCGCTGTGATCTTACCGTCCAGGGTCGTGGTCATCAGGGCTTCTTGGCCGTTGATGCGAGTGGCATACACAATCAACTTGCCGTTGGGCGCAAAGCTCGGGCGTTCATCCGCGCGGGTGGAAGTGATGGTTTTAACCTCATCGCTATTGAGGTCCATCACGGCCAATTTGTAGTCGCTGCCAGAGCGGGTGATGAATGCCAGGGTCTTGCCATCTGGGCTGATGGCGGGCGAAATGTTGTAGGTCCCATTGAAGGTCACACGTTGCACAGGACCGCCCTGGGCGGGGGTTCTGTAGATCTGGGGCGAACCGCCACGGTCGCTCACAAAGTAAAGGGCTGAGCCGTCAGGCGCAAAGACCGGCTCGGTATCGATGCCGCTGGACTGGATCAAGCGCCTCGGTTCTCCACCTTGGGCAGGCAACACAAAGAGCTGTGAGCCCCCGTCCCGTGTGAGCGTGACCGCCAACGACTTGCCATCGGGTGCCCAGGTCGGGGCGCTATTGGACCCCTTGAAATTGGCCAGGATTCTGCGCCGACCTGTGGCAATGTCGTGCACATAGACCACAGGCTTTCTGGTTTCAAACGAGACGTAGGCCAACTCACGACCATTGGGCGACCAGCTCGGAGAAATGATGGGCTCTGGGCTGGTCAGGGCAGCTTGGGCGTTTTGTCCATCCGAATCGGCAATCCACAAATGGAATCGATTGGACACCTTGGTCACATAGGCAATGCGGGTGGAGAACACGCCCTTCTCGCCGGTGAGCTTTTCATAAATGAAGTCGGAGATGCGGTGCGCCACCAAACGCAAATCCGCGGTGCCCACAGCAAAGCTCTGGCCACCAAGGTCTTGCAGCTTCACGGCATCCCACAAACGGAAACGCACATCAAAGCGGCCGTCGGACAAGCGCGTCACGCTGCCCGTCACCAGGGCATCGAGGTTGGCTTGCTTGATGGCGGCCAGATCGGGGCGCGCCACTTCATCCACCACCGCCGAGAGCATGTTGGACCTGAACTGTCCACTGCGGTCCAGATCGGCAGCCACGATGGAGGCAATGTTCTGAGGGGACGATTCGGCACCACGGAAAGAGGTGAAGCCAATGGGCAGCTGGGTCACGCCCACACCGGCCACCTCGACCCTGAACTGAGCCTGAGCCGCCACGGCGACAAAGAGTCCGAGAGCCACACACCACACACGCATGAAGGGATGAATCATTTTGCTTGTTGCTTCCAATAAAGCATGAAGTACTTGGAGTAGGTGGCCTGCGCTTGCATCACACACACCGCCAAACCACTGGCTCCATCCAGAAAACCCAAACGAAACACGTAGGAGCGAACAAATGCCACCACGGAAGAAAGGATGGCTCTGGTCAACGAGGTGCGAACACCCGCTGCCCATTGCTGATCAGCCCAAGCCATGCTGTAGGTTTGCATTTTTTTCCAGTAGTGCGCAGGATCAGGATAGCTAAAGTGTAGCAACGGCGTTTGCAGTGCGACCCCTTTGACACCGGCATGGGGCACCACGCGCTCGTGCACCAGATCGTCGCTATAGCGTGCCTCACCCACTTTGAACAGGCGCACCACCCGGTCTGGATGCCAGCCGCAGTGCTTGATCCATGAACCAGCAAAATTGGTCAGTCGCGGAAAACTGTAGACCGCCGATGCACCCGCATCGATGGCCGAGCGGATCTCCTGCCACCCCTGAGGCTGAATGCGCTCATCGGCATCCAGGAAAAGCACCCATTGGGTTTGGACCTGCTGCAAAGCCAGATTGCGCTGGGGACCAAACCCAGGCCACTGGGCAGTTTCGATGACCTGCGCCCCGTTTTTTCTCGCGATGTCCACCGTTTGGTCGGTGCTCATGGAATCCACCACCAGCACCGAAACCCCCTCCACCAAGGACTTGAATAAATCCGGCAGATGGGATGACTCGTTTTGGGTCAGTACAACGACAGTGAGGTCCATTGTGTTGATTTTAGGGCTCCAGCAGATTCGAGATAATCCAGCGAGGAGCACGACTCCAACACCCCATGCAACACCCTCGAACCATCCTCCAGCGATTCAGCAGAGCAGCACAGCATTTCCGGTCTCCACGCTCGGCCTGGGTGGCGACCATCGCCTCGGTCATGGTGATCTCCTTCACCGAGCCGCTCATCCCCGCGCTCATGAAACCCTTGCTAGACCAGGGGTTTGGCGAGACCTCCTTCCCCATCTGGATGGTGCCGGTTGCCCTCATCGCCCTGTTCATGATCCGGGGGCTGTGCGCTTTCACCGGACAGGTGGCCTTGGCCAAGGTGGCCAATACCGGATTGCTGAACCTGCGCACCCAAATGTTCACCCGGTTGCTGCAGGCGCACCCCAGCCTGTTTTCCCAGACCAATGCCAGCACCCTCTCCAACTCCATCGTCTTTGAAATCCAAGGCGGCGCCAATCTGATGGTCAATGGCTTGCTCACCCTGGGCAGAGACAGCCTGACGCTGTTGGCCATGGTGGGGTATTTGTTGTTTTTGAATTGGAAATTGACCCTGGTGGTCTTTGCGCTGTTGCCTTGCGTCATCTGGCTGATGAAGACCATGACGCGACGCCTTTACCAATTGACGCAAAGCCATCAACAAGCCACCGACGACCTGGCCTATGTGGTGGAAGAAAACGTCCTGGCCAATCGGGTGGTGAGGCTGCAAGGCGCGCAGCGTGACCAGCTCCAGCGCTTCACCGAGTTGGGGCACCGCCTCATGCGACTGGCCATGAAGTCTGCGGTGGCAGGGTCCTCCGTCACGCCTCTGACCCAAATCCTCTCGGCCATTGCCTTGTCTGTGGTCATCAGCATTGCCCTGATGCAAAGTCGCCTGGCTGGCACCACGGTGGGTGAATTCACCGCCTTCATCACGGCCATGCTCATGCTGGTGGCGCCCATCAAGCATTTGTCCGAAGTCTCTTCTCCCCTCACACGAGGCCTTGCCTCCATCGAGCGCGCCATCGAACTGATTGACCAAACGCCCACCGAGGTGGGGGGTACCCATGCCGCCGCCAAGTCACAAGGCGAGATTCACTTTGAGCACGCGGTGGTGCGCTATCAAGCCGATGCTCAACCTGCACTGGATGTGAAAGCGCTTCACATCCATCCTGGCGAGACCCTGGCCATTGTGGGCGCATCGGGCTCTGGCAAATCCACCCTGGTCAATGCCTTGCCCCGCTTTGTCGATCTTGAACGTGGGGTGATCAAACTCGATGGGGTTGATGTGCGCGATTGGGATCTGAGCCAACTGCGCCGGCAAATGGCCTTGGTCAGCCAGGATGTGGTGGTGCTCAATGTCAGCCTGGCCCAGAACGTGGCCTTGGGCTGCGAGATGAACGAGCAACGTGTGCTGGACTGCCTGGCCTCGGCTCACCTGATGGACATGGTCAATGGCCTGCCCCAAGGCATTCATACCCTGGTGGGGCACAACGCCAATCAACTCTCGGGGGGGCAGCGTCAGCGTCTGGCCATCGCCAGAGCCCTGTACAAGGACGCGCCCATTCTGATTCTGGATGAGGCCACCTCTGCGCTGGACAACGAGTCAGAGCGGCATGTCCAGCAAGCCCTGCAAGCCCTGCAAAAGGGGCGCACCACGCTCATCATTGCCCACCGCCTGAGCACCGTGGAGCATGCTGATCGCATCGTGGTGCTCGACAAAGGCCAGGTGATCGAGTCCGGCACCCACACCGCATTGCTGGCCAAAGACGGCATGTACGCTCATTTGTTCAAGATGGGCAGCTTTGCAAGCGACAGCAGCGCCGACATCAACTGAACAAAGGTGTGCGGGTCGGGTCGCTGTGCATGCCGAAGCAGGTCACCCCGATGGATGGCGGTGGCGTCCCACCTTTGAATCCACAGCAAGGTGGGTTTGCCCAAGCCCACGGCCATGTGATAGGGACCACTGTCTGAGCTCACGAACACATCGGCCTCATCGATCACCGCAGCCAGTTCCAACAAATTCTGGGTGCCCGATGCGTCAAACAGGCGATCGGCCGCAAACCCCGACTGGACCATCTGGTCCATGAAGGCCTGGTTGGTGGCTTTTTCAAATTTCGCACCGGTGAGCACCAATTGGAATGGCTGGATCGCATGCAGGTGCATGAAGGCCTTGACCAATTCGTCCAGCTGGGGACGCCGGTCCAAGGCATCTGGCGTGCCGCAACCGATGTTCAAGCCCAACAGGGGCAGCGCCTCTTGCCTTTGAAAGCCCATCCCTTGCAGGGCATGTCTGACGCCGGCCTGCACCTGCAGCGAAATGGGCTGCCCTTCGCGCTCGATGCCCAGGGCTGCGAGCACGACGTAATCACGCTCGGTGTAGTCCATGGGCTGACTCAAGCCATGGTCTTGTTGGAATTGACTCACCGATGGTGCAACCCAGTCATACAACCAGCCGCGCCCAGGGAATTGCCCAATGCCCACCGTCTGGGCTTTGCTGAGGCGCTTGAGCTCGCGGGTCACGCGCGTGGTGCGCAAGCCATGCGGCTCAAAGTCAATGATCAGATCAGGCTGGACGCGCTGCGCGATCTCTCGCAGGGACGGCTGGAGTTCTCGCCAGGGCACGGACCTGGCTGTGGGATCCCCAGGCTGGGCGGTTTTGATGGTCAGGAATTGGGCGCTGGCCAAGGCATGGTGGTGCTGCACCAGGGTCTCTGTGGGATAGCCCTTGTGCCGACTGAGGAACAACAAATGCAAGCTGGCCTCGGGCCAACGCTTTTTCAGGCTCATCCAGGCTGCCGAGCTCCTGAGGACATCACCAATCCCCATGCTGTGCGATCGGATCATGAGGATGCGCCTGGGGGTCAGGTTGAATGGGGTCATGATGGCAAGCCCTTGAGTTGCGCCTCGATGCGGGTGGCCACATCCGCCCAGGTTTGCTGCTGTGCCAATCGGCGTCCCCTTTGCACCAGGCCTTGCCGCAGGTCATCGTCCTCCAAGAGACGGCGTAGCCCCGTGATCAGGCCTTGCACATCATCAGGGGAATCGAGCAGCCAGGCCTCTTGCTGGGTGGTCCAGTGCCAGGCCGCGCCGCAAAAAGGCGATGGCGAACAGATCACAGGCAAGCCGTGAGCCATGGCCTCCAGGACCACCATGCCATAGACATCGGCACGGGTGGGGTGAACAAGCACATGGGCGCATGGATAGACCTCATTGAGGTCCACACCCCGGTCCAGCCAATGCACCCGGTGGCTGAGTTGAAGCGATTCGACCAGCTTGACCCAATGGTCCTGATGCCATTTGTCGGGCGTGACCAGGAGGTGCACCTCCTCAGGCCAATGCGGCATGGCCTTGAGCACCAGGGGCAAGCCCTTTTTTTCCAGATCATGCGCTGCGAGCAAGATCAGGCGATGACGGTCGGTGAGCCCCCATCGCTGCTGGATCCAGTGGGGGTTGTGCGGCGCGCTCGCGGGGTTCACACCGGGCAGCACCACCTTGACCCGGGCAGCATCGCAGTGCAAATCGTCGGTGAGTTGGTGGGCGGTCATCTCAGAGGGCACGACCAGCACTCGACCGGGCCTTGGGCGTAAACGCAAATGCTCCATGCCCAAATACACCCACAGGCCTGGCGTGAGCAGCACCCGCAGACCATTGAAGACCGACTTGAGCCAGGAGCGATGGAACAAGTCATGTCGAATGGGTCTGACATGGACCATTTGCACATCGCCAAAACCAAGGTTCTCGTTGGAGAAGATGGCATCAAACCCCGACTGTGTTTCACGCCGAGTCCAGCGCGCAAAGCGCAGCAGCGACAGCCATCGGGGGCGGCGGTCCGGGTTGGGGCTGAGGTGGACATGCACCCCGTCGAGGGGACGGTGGGAGATGCAAAACACATGGCACTCGTGGCGATGGCGCAAATGATTCACCACCTCGTAGGCATAGCGTTCAGCGCCGCCAGCCTGGGGATCGAAATGACGGATCAGAAAAGCCAGTTTCATGCGCTCGTCATCAGGGCATGGCGACCACGCCCATCCTCATGGCTGGACATCATCTTCCAGATCAGCTGAATCAACCGTGTCGAGCGATGCACAGGCACACGCGGCAAACACCATGGCGAATCCTGCGCAGCCACGCGCCCCCTCACGGTGGTGGTGGCCGAGAGGTAGCCCGCACGCTGGGCCATGAGCACATGCTCTGGCTGCCACTCCCCGTAGGGGTAGCAAAAGTGCTCGACGGCCACACCCAGGCGTTGCTCGAGCAAGCGTTTGCTTTGATCGATTTCACGCCAGGCCTGATCGGGATCGAGTTGCCCCAGGTGGGCATGGGTCAGGGTGTGCGAACCCACCTCCATGCCAGCCCTCACCCAATCCAACACCTGTGCGTCGTTCATCAGGGGCACTTGGGCGATGCCCAAGGCTTGATCCCATTGATTGGTGTGACCCAGCGCATCGTGCACCAGATAACAGGTGGCCGTGAAACCCAGGTCCTTGAGGACGGGCATGGCATGTTGCAGGTTGTTGAGGTAGCCGTCGTCAAACGTGATGCCAAACACACGGCCGCTGCGCTCGCCTTGAAGGTAGGGGCGCAGATCTGACATGCTCATGCCTTGCCAGCCCAGGCGCTTGAGCCAGCGCATGTGAGCGGCAAAGCGCTCGGGCGCCACGCACAGGCTGCGAAAAGGGGTTCCCTTGGGTGGTGCCTGGGCAATCTGATGGTAGGTGAGGATGGGGATCACGCCAGCAGCCCTCAGAGCAACACAACCTCGAAGGCATCGGGCATCATGCCCACCTCGGCCTGGAGCTGAATGGGTTTGCCAATGAATTCACCCAAAGAGGCCAAATGCGCCCCCTCCTCTTCGGACAACAGGTCAATGACCTGGGGCGATGCAATCACGCGGAATTGGCGCGGATTGAACTGCCTGGCTTCCCTCAGGATTTCCCTCAGGATGTCGTAAACCACGGTTCTGGGCGTTTTGACGACCCCTGTGCCCTTGCACGCGGGGCATGCATCGCACATCACGTGCATGAGCGACTCGCGGGTGCGCTTGCGCGTGAGCTCGAGCAAACCAAGCTCGGAGAATCCCGAGACCATGGTCTTCACTCGGTCTCTGAGCAAATGTTTTTTGAGCTCTTCGAGAACCGCTTGCTGGTGCTCAGATTGCTGCATGTCGATGAAATCGGCAACGATGATGCCGCCCAGATTGCGCAATCGCAACTGCCTGGCAATGGCGCCTGCGGCCTCCAGATTGGTTTTGTAAATGGTCTCTTCAAAACTTTTTCTGCCAACAAAACCGCCCGTGTTCACATCAATGGTGGTCAATGCCTCGGTCTGCTCGATGATCAGATAGCCACCCGACTTCAAGGGCACCCGGCGACCCAATGCCCGGATGATTTCCTCTTCCACCGAGAACAAATCAAAAATGGGGCGCTCACCCTGGTAGTGCTGAATGAGAGAAACGGTGTCGGGCATGACATCGCGCGCAAATTGCAGCAATGACTGGTGCTGCTCCCTGGAGTCGATGCGGATGGACTGGGTGGCTTCCACCACCATGTCGCGCAACACCCTTTGCATCAGGTTCAGGTCTGCATGGATGAGGCTCTTGGGCGCACGGGTTTGCGCGAGCTGGCGGATGTTTTCCCAAGTGGCCTGCAAATACCGCAGGTCCTTGCGGATGTCGTCATCGGTGGCGTCTTCGGCGTTGGTGCGCAAAATGAATCCACCCACACGGTCTTGGCCCATGAACTCGTTGGCCAAGCGGTCGAGTCGATCGCGCAGCGCATCCCTCAGGGGCTGTGCAATCTTTTGCGACACCCCAACATGCCGGTCTTGCGGCAGGAACACCAGCATGCGCCCAGCAATGCTGATCTGCGTGGTGAGGCGCGCGCCTTTGGTGCCGATGGGGTCCTTGATCACCTGCACCAGCAGGGTCTGGCCTTCGAACACCTGTTTTTCAATCGGCGTCACTGCGGCATCCTGAGCCCCTTCCGACTTGGACACCGAGGCAGGGTTGAACAAATCAGCCACATGCAAAAAGGCGGCCTTCTCCATGCCGATGTCGATGAAGGCTGACTGCATGCCGGGCAACACGCGGGTGACTTTGCCCAGGTAAATGTTGCCCACAATGCCCCGCTCGAGTGGGCGTTCGAGGTGAACCTCTTGAACAGCGCCCGCCTCGATGACGGCCACACGGGTTTCGTGCGGTGCCCAGTTGATCAAAATGTCTTGGAACATGGCTCAGGCTCGCAGTCGAACTTGGTGGAGCAGTTGGTCGGTTTCAAACAATGGTAATCCCATCACCCCACTGTAGCTGCCGCGCAGCTCGCTGATCCAGCGCTGGGCTGCACCCTGGATGGCATAAGCCCCGGCTTTGCCCATGGGCTCGCCGCTGTCCACGTAGGCCTTGATCTCCTTGGCGCTCAAGGGTCGGAAGGTGACTTGGGAACGGCTGGTCAACTGTTGCGGCTTGGCCCGACCCAGCACCACCGAGGTCAGGACTTCATGGCGGCGACCCGACAAGCGCTTGAGCATGCGCACAGCCTCAGCACGCGACTCGGGTTTGCCAAGGATGTCCCCGTCCAACGCCACTGTCGTGTCGCTGCTCAGAATGGGCGCCGCTGGCCAAGCCCGTTGACGCAGCCTCGCACGAGCTGCCTGCCACTTGAGCAAGGCCACCCGCTCAACGTAATGCAAAGGCTTTTCACGGCTCAAAGGCAGCTCCAGCGCTTCGGCGTCCTCGTGCTCATCGGGCAAGAGCAAATGGGGCTCGATGCCCAGCTGGCGGATCAAGGCCAATCGGCGGGGGCTTTGCGAAGCCAGGTAAAGCACAGGCGGAGTCATGCGCGGTGGTAGGGGTGGTGGTTGAGCAAGGACCAGGCTCGGTAAATCTGTTCAATCAGCAAGACCCTGACCATTTGATGCGGCAGGGTCATGTCCGACAAGCGAACCGAGCGCACTCGGGGTGCACGCAAACTCGGATCCAGACCATCGGGTCCGCCAATGATCCAAGCCACATGCTGACCCTCGAGCTGCCAAGCCTGAAGTTGTTGGCTGAGGTCCTGGGTCGTCCAGCGCTCGCCACGTTCGTCCAGACTGAGCTTTTGCGCCCCTTTGGGTATGGCGTGTTCGATGCGGGTGGCTTCCAGCGCCCAGATTTGCTCCACCGTCCTGGAGGCTCTGGGCTCGGTCTTGATGGTTTTGAGATCGATGCGCCAGTCCGATGGGAACCGCCCGGCATAGTCATCCCAGGCCTGTTGCGCCCAGGCCGGCACGCGCTGGCCTACCGCAACAATGGTCTGGTTCATGGCTTCGATCCGGTCCTTCGGGGCGCGGCCTTGGACGACGCGGCAGCCCGGGACTTGGACGGGGCGCGTGAAGCCGACTTGGTGGTCGAACGGGCGGCTGACTTGGATGTCGATTTGGCCGCTGTTTTGCCCGCTGTTTTGGCTGCTGTTTTGCCAGCAGGTTTCGCAGCGGGTTTTGCCGTCTTCGCCGCCGCACCACCCGATCGGGGTGGGCGCGACTGGGCAGTTCCTGCGGACTTGGCTGGCTTCGATTTGGCCGAGCCTGCCTTGGACGAGGCTTTCTTGGCGGGAGCGGTCGTGGCTTTCAGGCGGATGGGTTTTTCGCCCCAGATGTCTTCAAGGTGGTAGTACTGACGGATGGCAGGTTGCATGATGTGCACCACGGCGGCGCCGCAGTCGACGATGATCCATTCCCCGTTTTCCTCACCCTCTGAGCGAGGCTTGGGAAAACCCTCTTTCCTCAATTCATCGCGCACACTGGCCGCCAAAGCCTTGGTTTGCCGGTTGGAGTTGCCCGAGGCAATGATCACCCGCTCGAACAGGGGCGACATGGCCTCGGTGTTGAACACGCGGATGTCCACAGCCTTGATGTCCTCCAAGGCATTCACAATGGTTTTTTGCAACTTCTGGATGCTGCGCTTGGCTTGTGCCTCAGAGAGGTCAGATTCGTATTCGCTCATGTCAATTCCGGTAGAGGTGATGATCTTGGATGTATTGCCAAACATCAGGGTCAAGGCCCTGTGGATGGACATCGGGGGTGTGCCGTAGATGGGCTCGCAATTGAGTGGAACTCAATGGGTCAGGTGGCAACTGAAGGTTGAGCAACTCCATGTGGTGGTCATTGTGCCACTGGAGCAGCTGGGGCGAGGGCTGGACCGAATCAGGACGCAGGGCCACCGCCAAGCGGCACAGGGTGAGCACCTCGGTCCACCGGTGCCATGTGTGAAATGCAGCGGCCTGATCCGACCCAATGATCAACCAGATCTGAGCTTGCGGATGAGACTGTGCCAAGGCCTCCAGGGTTTGCAGGGTGTAGCTCGGCGCCGGGCGCTGAGCCTCGAGGTCGGACACCCTGACGCTCGTGATCGATTGGAATGCCAGACGGCACATGGCCAGGCGGTGCTCGAACGCGGTCTTGGGGGCTTGCCGGTGACCCGGCCAGGCCGTGGGCATGACCCACAGCTCGTCCAAGGCACATTGCGCCAGCGCCTCCTGCGCCAGCCGCACATGCATGCGATGGGGCGGATCAAAGCTGCCGCCCAACAGGCCCAGGCGAGCGGGAAGGCTTTGGCTCAAACCCAATCTCTTGGTGGCAAAAAGTCGGTGTAGAGCCGCGCCTCGGCAGATCCTGGCTGCGGTGTCTTCTGGTAGGACCAGGTGACCAGGGGCGGCATGGACAGGAGGATGGACTCGCTGCGCCCACCTGACTGCAAGCCGAAATGCGTGCCACGGTCGAACACGAGGTTGAATTCCACATAACGGCCACGGCGGTAGAGCTGGTGATCGCGCTCGCGCCGCCCCCATGGCATGTGCTTTCGGCGCTCCACGATGGGCAAGTAGGCCTTGAGGAAATGGTCGCCCACCGACTGCATCATGGCCTGGTTGAGCTCAGGCGCCAATTCGTTGAAGTCATCGAAGAAGATGCCGCCCACGCCCCGCGCCTCTTTGCGGTGCTTGAGGTAGAAGTAGTCGTCACACCATTTTTTGAAGCGGGCATGGTAGTGATCGCCAAAAGGGCTCAAGGCATCGCGGCACACCTGGTGAAAGTGCCGTGCGTCTTCTTCAAAGCCGTAGTAGGGCGTGAGGTCCATGCCGCCGCCAAACCAGGACACGCTCGCGCCAGAGGCCGGGTGCGCCGAAATCATGCGCACATTCATGTGCACCGTGGGCACATAGGGGTTGAGCGGATGGAACACCAACGACACCCCCATGGCCTCAAAGGGCGCACCGGCCAGCTCAGGACGATGCTGGGTGGCCGAGGGCGGCAGACTGGGGCCTTTGACATGTGAAAAGCCGCAACCCGCGCGCTCGAACACACTGCCCTGCTCCAGGATTTTGGTGATGCCATTGCCTTGCAAGGTCTCGCCCTCATCTTTGGTCCAGTGGTCACTCAAAAAGGTGGCCGTGTCCAGGGACTCGATGGCATCGGTGATGCGGTGTTGCAGCCCCATCAAAAATTGCCGCACGTCTTGACTCATCTCTTTTCTCCTAGTGAGACAGGGCACGAAAGCCAATGTCACGCCTGAATTGCATGCCCCTGAACGCAACGCCCTGGATGGCCTCGTAGGCCAGGTGCTGCGCCGCCCTGACGCCCTCGCCCAATGCGGTCACACACAGCACACGCCCGCCGGCGGTCACCCAGTGGCCTTGGCTCAGGCTCGTGCCGGCATGGAACACCTTGACATCAGCGGAAACCTTGGCGGCCAAAGTCACCACATCGCCCGCCACAGGGCTTGCAGGGTATCCCTCGCTGGCCATGACCACACCCAAAGCGGTACGGCGGTCCCAATCCAGTTGCAGGTCTTTGAGCTTGCCCCCTTTGGGGTCGGTTGCTGCCCACAGCAGTTCAAACAAGTCACTGCGCAGACGCATCATCAAAGGCTGGGTCTCTGGGTCGCCAAGCCGCGCGTTGAACTCCAGGGTCTTGATCGAGCCGTCAGCGCCAATCATCAGGCCTGCATACAAGAAACCCGAAAAAGGAATGCCATCCTTTTTCATGCCCTCGATGGTGGGGTAGATGACTTCGCGCATGACACGGGCATGGATGGCCGGTGTGACCACCTTGGCTGGGGAATAAGCCCCCATGCCGCCTGTGTTGGGACCTTGATCATGGTCCAGCAGCCGCTTGTGGTCCTGGGAAGTGGCCAAGGGCACGACGTCGGCACCGTCGGTGACCACCATGAAGCTGGCTTCCTCTCCCACCAAACAGGCTTCGATCACCACACGGGCAACGCCATCACTGGCCTGGATCCCGGGCTGAATCTGAAGCATGTCATCGATGGCCGCATGCGCCTGCTCCAGGGTCTGCGCCACCACGACGCCCTTGCCTGCCGCAAGCCCATCGGCTTTGACCACGATGGGTGCCCCCAGGCGATCCACGTGCGCATGGGCGGCCTCGGCCTGGGTGAAGGTCTCGTGGGTGGCGGTGGGAATGCCGTGCCGCACCATGAAGTCCTTGGAAAAGGCTTTGGAGCTTTCGAGTTGCGCCGCCTGCTGGGTGGGGCCAAAGATGCGAAGCCCCTGGCTGCGAAAGAGGTCCACGATGCCTGCTGCCAGCGGGGCTTCAGGACCCACAACGGTGAGGTCGATCTGTTGGCTGCGCGCCCAGTGAGCCAGCTCGTTCAAGTCGCGGATGGGCAGATTCTCCAGGCCTTGTTCCGTTGCCGTCCCGCCATTGCCCGGCGCAACAAACACCTTTTGAACGCGCGGCGACTGGAGCATCTTCCATGCGATGGCATGCTCGCGGCCTCCGGAGCCCACAACCAGGATCTTCATAGGGCCGCGTTGTGATAGATCTCCTGGACATCGTCGAGTTCTTCGAGCAAGTCCAGGATTTTTTGCATGCGCAGCGCGTCGTCTTCGCCCAGTTCGATGGCACTTTGTGCGCGCATGGTGACCTCGGCCATGTCGGGCACCAAGCCGGCGGCTTCCAGGGCCAATTTGGTGGCCTCGAAATCTGCGCTGGCCGTGATGACTTCAATCGAGCCGTCTTCATTGGTGATGACGTCTTCGGCGCCCGCTTCGAGTGCAACGTCCATGATCTTTTCTTCGGACTGACCGGGACCAAACACGAGTTGCCCGCAATGCTTGAACTGGTAGGCCACCGAGCCTTCGGTGCCGAGATTGCCGCCATGCTTGCTCAATGCATGGCGAACCTCGGCTACGGTTCTGACCTTGTTGTCCGTCATGGTGTCGATGATCAAGGCCACACCACCCACGCCATAGCCTTCGTAGCGGATTTCCTCGTAGGAGATGCCCTCGAGGTTGCCCGTGGCCTTGTCGATGTTGCGCTTGATGGTGTCGGCGGGCATGTTGGCTGCCTTGGCCTTGTCAATGGCCAGCCGTAGACGGGGGTTGGCATTTGCATCGCCACCGCCAGATCGGGCGGCGACCATGATTTCTCTGATGACGCGGGTCCAAATTTTTCCGCGCTTTTCATCCTGGCGACCCTTGCGGTGCTGGATGTTGGCCCATTTGCTGTGACCTGCCACCTTGATGTCCTCTGAGCTTGAATGAAT
>JACCDO010238807.1_pt1 | contig 37167 bp, 32 predicted proteins | sample 7446101 | NCBI WGS metagenome assembly JACCDO01 (sample SAMN15323440, study PRJNA562643) | freshwater metagenome | isolation source: river surface water | place: USA:Blue River Watershed | collected 2017-08-16 | reverse complement strand
GGACGTGTTGATTGGCTCCGCGATTTCTACTACGGCGTCGATGGCCAACCAGGACTGAACGAACTAGCTCTCGACCTCGGCGTTATCGATGCACGCGCTACCAACACCATGAACTTATCTGACACCATCGAAATCCGCGTAGGTCGCTACGGTGCATACCTTCAAGAGAACCTACCTGGTGAAGAGCGCAAGCTTGCCAACATTCCAGAGAACTTAGCCCCTGATGAGCTGACTCTTGAAAAAGCAATCGAACTACTTGCAGCACCTTCAGGTGAACGCGAACTCGGAATCGACCCAAATACAGGTCTTGAAGTTGTTGCAAAGTCAGGACGCTTCGGTCCATACATCACTGAAATCTTTCCTGAACCACCTGTTGAACTTAATGACAAAGGTGAGGTAAAGAAGAAGCGCAAGAAAGCAGATGCACCAAAGCCAAAGACAGCTTCGCTGCTTTCCAATATGAACCTCGACACCATCACACTCGATGATGCACTCAGGCTGTTATCTCTTCCTCGCGTGCTGGGCACCAACTCAGCAGGAGATGAAATCACCGTGCAGAACGGCCGCTACGGTCCGTATCTAAAAGCTGGCGCAGATTCACGCACCCTCACATCTGAAGATCAACTCTTCACAATCGACTTAAACGAAGCACTTGAGATCTACTCAAAGCCAAAAGAACGACGTCGCGGTGTTGCAAAACCTCCATTGAAAGAACTGGGTGTTGATCCTGGCAGCGAGAAGCAAGTCATTATCAAAGATGGTCGCTTTGGCATGTATGTCACTGACGGTGAAACAAATGCAACGCTCCGTCGCGGTGACACGTTAGAGGCAATGACACTTGAGCGTGGCCTTGAACTTCTTGCAGGACGCCGTGCCTGGGAAGCAGAAAACGGTCCATCTCCTAAGAAGTCACGCAAAAAGGCTGCCAAAGCAAAGCCAGGAGAGACTGCACCAACACTTACAAAGAACACGGTAAAGAAAGCTGCAACAAAGAAGAAAGCAGCCAAGAAAGCCACAGGAAAAGCGAAGAAGAGCGCTGAGTAGACTCACCACATGACCCAAGAGAGTTTAGGAATCAGCTGGTGAGTAACGGCTACGTTTTAGTTACAGGTGGAGCCGGATACATAGGGTCCCACACATGTAAAGCACTTGCATTGGATGGATACGTACCCGTTGCATATGACAACCTCAGCACAGGAAATATTTCTTCGGTTAAATGGGGACCGTTTGTTCAGGGAGACCTTCTGGATGAAGATAAGTTAAATCAAACTTTCAAACAGTATGACTTTTCTGGCGTTATTCACTTTGCCGCAAAAGCTTATGTGGGAGAAAGCATCCAGAATCCGATAAAGTATTTTGAAGGTAATGTTTCTTCAACGATAAGCTTATTGAAATCAATGCAATTAGTTAGAAATTCAAGGCTAGTCTTTTCAAGTTCATGTGCAACGTACGGCGAACCTGAAGTAGAGAGAATATCTGAAAAAGTTCTTCAAAACCCTATAAATCCGTATGGAATTAGTAAGCATGTATGTGAAACACTGATTCAAAGCGTTGCCAAAACTAATTCCTTACAGTTTGGGATTTTACGATATTTCAATGCAGCAGGTGCAGATGCCGATGGAGAAATAGGAGAGCATCACGAACCTGAAACACATTTGATTCCACTCGCCCTTAAAGCTGCTATTGCCGATTCATCTTTCAATGTTTTTGGTGGAGACTTTGACACCAATGATGGCTCTGCTGTTCGAGATTACATCCATGTGACCGACCTAGCGAATGCTCATGTTCGAGCATTTAATCGATTAAATGAAGGTGTTGATTCTTTCACTTGCAACCTAGGAAGCGGCGTAGGGTATTCAGTTCTTAATATAATGAACGAAATCCGCACTTTGTTTCCGAAATTCAGCTATTCCGTGGTTGAAAGAAGACCTGGTGATCCCGCCAGATTAGTAGCTGATGCATCACTAGCAGAGAAACTCTTGGGTTTCACCCCAGCACTCTCTGGATTAGACAACATTCTGAATTCTTCCTTGAAGTGGGAGCTCTCCCAAGATCAAAATTAACGGGATTTCGGCGTAAAGTTTTCTGAGGCAATGTGACTTAACCCAAAGGCATAATGCACAATCTTATGTAACGCTATTGTTGGTATATGACCCAAGAGACGTGGCTACTTACAGGCGGTGCTGGCTACATCGGCGCACATATCGCAGATGAATTTATACGCGCAGGCAAATCTGTCGTCATCTACGACTCTCTCTACCAAGGCCTTGAACACCGCATCTCTTACCTCCGCACCAAGCACAATATCGATATCCCGTTGATCAAAGCCGATATCCGCGATTACAACGAGATCGAAGGTGTTATTCGCAAATACAAGATTGATGGCATTGTCCACACCGCAGCTCTCAAAGCAGTCGGTGAATCCATGGAAAAGCCAGATGAATACTTTGAAGTAAACCTCACCGCTACAAATGAACTCATCGATATCGCAACGCGCAACAACGTTAAGAAATTCATCTTCTCATCGACGGCAGCTGTCTATGGCTCACCTGATTCGATGGATCCATGTAAAGAGGATGGACCAAAGGCTCCCATATCTCCTTACGGTGATTCCAAGTATCAAGCAGAAGCAAAAGTCACAGCCTTCATCAATACTCTCGGTAATCACGGCACATCACTGCGTTTCTTTAACGTAGTGGGAACCGCAGCCCCTGAACTACTAGATAACTCTGTAGAAAATCTTGTCCCAATCGTTCTCGGCAAACTCAATGCTAGTCAAGCACCTGAAATCTTCGGTACTGACTACCCCACTACAGATGGCACATGTATTCGTGATTATGTCGATGTCCGCGATATCGCTCGCGCACATTTAGCGGCTGCAGATGCCACCCAACCACTTCCACCTGCACTCAACATCGGCACAGGGCGTGGCGCATCAGTGCGCGAGATCATCAAACTTGTCTTAGAAGCAACCAACAAGACAGATACCCCGGTCATCGAAAGCCCTCGTCGCGCTGGTGACCCAGCCTTCCTATGCGCCGACATCAACCTTGCAAAGACAGCGATGGGCTTTACATCCACATTCTCACTAGAGGAGAGTGTGAGAAGCCTTTTCTAGGCCTATCAGCGCCCCCCGATAGACTCACCGTATGACTCAAGGACTGCCTAACCCTGCTGCCCCTGCGCCGCAGGCGACCCGAGGCGTCCTTGCTATCCCAGCCTTTCGCAAGCTCTGGAACTCCATGCTCTTCTCATCCTTAGGAGATTGGCTTGGTCTGCTTGCAACAACCGCGATGGCCCAGCAACTTTCTGGTGGCTCTTATGCAACCGCTAACTTTGCAATCGCAGGTGTCTTTATTGCTCGCCTTCTTCCCGCAGTCTTTCTTGGCCCAATCGCCGGAGTAATCGCAGATCGCTTTGATCGCCGCCGCTTGATGTTTAACGTCGACATCATGCGCGCAGCGCTCTATATATCGATTCCAATCGTCAACACATACTTCTGGCTCTACACCGCCATGATCTTGGTTGAGTGCCTCACTCTCTTCTGGTCACCAGCTAAAGAAGCATCTGTTCCCAATCTTGTTCCGCGTGACAAACTAGAAAGTGCTAATCAAGTCTCACTCCTTGCCGCCTATGGCACAGCACCTATCGCAGCAATTCTCTTCTCTATCCTCACCCTTCTATCCAGTGCAATCGCCGCAATCAGCCCACTGATTCCTAGCAACTCTATTGATATTGCTCTTTACATCAACGCACTCTCCTTCCTCTTTGCAGCGTGGACAGTTTTTGGCATTAAAGAAATTCCAAAGGGTGCTGCAGCAAAGAGCGATAACTCATCCAATGTTGGCCAATCACTGATTCAAGGTTGGAAGGCTGTCTCTGAATCAAAGATTATCCGTGGCCTCATTATCGGAATGGTTGGCGCCTTCTCTGCAGCTGGTGCTGTTATTGGTCTTGCTCGCACATTTGTAGGCGATCTCGGTGGAGGGGATGCCGCATACGGTGTACTCTTTGGCGCCGTGTTTACGGGCCTTGCTATTGGTATCGCATTTGGCCCAAAGATATTTGCACAGTTCTCTCGCCGCAGGTTATTCGGAGCATCCCTTACAACATCAGGAATCTTCCTAGTTCTGCTTGCGCTCATCTCCAACTTGGTTCTGTCAGTCATCATCGTGACCATCCTGGGCGCCTTTAGCGGTATTGCTTGGGTTACTGGCTTCACTATGCTGGGTATGGAAGTTCACGATGAAATTCGTGGTCGCACCTTTGCCTTCGTGCAATCGCTGATTCGCATTACTTTGGTGGCTGTCTTAGCAATCGCCCCCATCATTGCTGCGACGATTGGTGAGCACAGATACGAATTCCAGAACCTCACCCTTGATTACAACGGCGCTCAAATCACCATCGGAATTGCCGGCCTTATCGCCGTGTTAATTGGCTCTGTTTCTTATCACCAGATGAAAGACCGCCCAAATGTTTCTCTCTGGTCAGATGTTTTGTCTGCTCTACAAGGAGAACTCGGCGCGATAACTGGTCAAACGACTCAAGGCATTTTCATCGCATTCGAAGGTGGCGAAGGCACAGGCAAATCGACACAATCCAAGTTGCTAGCTCAATGGTTAGAAAAAGAAGGGGAGATAGTCCTTCTTTCTCGTGAACCTGGGGGAACAGAGCTCGGCAAAGATTTGCGTAAAATTCTTCTCGGACATGAAACTGGTGATATCTCACCACGCGCAGAAGCACTTCTCTATGCAGCAGATCGTGCGCACCATGTTTACTCAGTGATCAGACCCGCACTTGACCGCGGTGAAGTTGTCATCTCAGACCGATACTTTGACTCATCGGCTGCCTACCAAGGAGCAGGTCGAGTACTTAACCCAACGGAGGTTGCACGAATATCTCGTTGGGCTACAGAGAGTTTGTATCCAACCCTAACAATTCTGATCGACCTTCCAGCAGAAATTGGGTTGAGTAGATTGCAGTCACGCGATCGACTTGAATCAGAATCAAATGATTTCCATGAACGTGTGCGCCAGGAGTATCTACAGATTGCCATGATGGACCCAGAGCGCTACTTCGTTGTTGATGGCACACAGTCAATCGAAGAGATCAACTCTCAAATCACTGCACGAGTCGCTGAACTTCCTGCGCTTAAGCGCAATGCCACTCAAGAAACCAAACGAAAGTTTCGCAAGTAAATGTCTTCCGTCTTTGATGATCTAGTAGGTCAAGAACACATCATCGACATCCTTAAGGGTGCTGTTGCTGCGTCACGGACAGGCTCAGATTCACAAGAAATGACGCATGCTTGGGTCTTTACAGGTCCGCCTGGCTCAGGAAGATCCTCGGCAGCAGTTGCCTTTGCGCAAGCCCTCATCTGTCCAAACCAGGGATGTGGCGCCTGCAATGAATGTCTATCGGCAGCAACTGGTGGGCACCCTGATGTTGAAGTTATCCGCACCGACGGACTCTCAATAAAAGTAGAAGAAATACGCGAGCTACTCACTCGTGTTGCATGGGCACCATCTATGGGTGGATGGCGTGTAGTCGTAATGGAAGATGCAGATCGACTTACTGAATCAGCAGCAAATGCACTTCTCAAGGCAATTGAAGAACCAGGAACCCGCACAGTCTGGTTGCTCTGTGCACCAACGCTTCACGATGTTCTACCGACGATTCGATCACGTTGTCGCCATCTACAACTGCGCACACCCTCGATAGAGGCTGTCACCCAAGTTCTCATAAGACGTGACAACATTTCACCAACGATGGCTGATTTTGCCGCTCGCGTTAGTCAGGGACATATTGGGCGAGCGAAATTCTTAGCAACTAATGAATCGGTTCGCAGTAACAGAAAAGTAATTATGCAACTACCTCTGCAACTTGGTTCGCTCGCTGCTGCCTTCCAATCCGCTCAAATACTCGTTGATATTGCAACCACTGAAGCACAAGCAACATCCGAGGAACGTGACGAGAAAGAAGTTGAGAAGCTTCAAGAAGCTTACGGAAAAGGCGCAACCGGCCGAGGGATGGCGACAGGTGCTGCTAAGGCAGTAAAGGAGTTAGAGAAGGAACAAAAGTCTCGAGCAACGCGCATGGTCCGTGACTCAATTGATGGAGCGCTGCTTGACCTAGCCACTTTCTACCGCGATGTAATGATGGCTCAACTAGGTGTTACAGATTCAATCATTAATTCGGACATACGAACTGAGATAGAAAGCTATACATCAAGCTTTCCTGTGCATACTGCAGCCCAAAAGGTTGGTGCCATTATGGAAGCCCGAAATCACCTATCGATGAATGCAGCCCCTTTATTGACTTGCGAAGCGTTAATGTGCGATTTGGCACGCAAATAAGCGACCTTTTCAGCCTTTAGCGATGGTCAGCACCACCCCTTGAGATAGTGCAGAATTCCACCATGCGCCTAGACCATGTCTCATATGTGACTTCCCATGACCAACTTGCTGACACTGTGCAACGCCTTGGCTCACGCCTAGGCAGCACCTTTGTTGATGGAGGAATTCACCCACGTTTCGGTACACGTAACTTCACATGTGCTCTCAAGAACGGTCAGTACATCGAAGTTGTTTGCCCTCTAGATCACCCAGCTACTGAACAAACACCTTGGGGTAAAGCTGTTTCCAAAAAAGCTAACGAAGGTGGTGGCTGGTTTACATGGGTCTTTAGCACAGAGGATATTGCTCCAATCGTTGCAAAATTTGGCCGTGACGCGATTGAAGGACACCGCACACGTCCAAACGGTTCTGACTTAAAGTGGAAGCAAATTGGCGTGAAGGAGATAACTGAATCCCGTCAGTTTCCATTCTTCATTCAGTGGCTTTCTTCAGACCATCCGTCTCAAGACGGAACACCTCTAGCCGAGATTAAGAGGATTGTTATCGCAGACCAAGACCAACTAGATGAGTCTTGGTTCAAAAGTGAGATTCTCGCTTCGCTCGGCGATGTAAGTATCACTTGGGCAGACCCATCTGCAAATGACGACCAATATGGAATTATCGCCGTAGAGTTGAACACACCAAGTGGGAGTATTTCTCTAGAATAAGTCACATTAACTCATCTAGGGCGACCCATGATTTTTGCGAATATAGTCATCGATCAAAATAACCATATTCAAAAAAATTATGATTTGTTTACATGCAATTTGACAAGAGCACCGAGACTAATAATTCATGGACTGCCCAAAGATATCTCTGCCGTGAAATCGTAGTGCTTCAATAGAAGCCCGAAAATGCCAAGGGGCAATACGCTACAAATTGATTCGTTTAGTGGTGTACACAGGTGGCGTTCTCCTCACCTGATTATGGATACTCAAAACATACTCTCCAATTAGTCCAATAAAAAACATCTGAAGCCCTCCAAAAAACAGCATCCCAACAATAATTGTTGGGATGCCAGGAGCTACTCGCACATCAGAGAACAAAACTATAGCGGCCGTAATCATTGCACCAATGATTCCAGCAAAAGAAGCAACGAATCCAGCCAAAAGCATCAGCCGAGCAGGTATGCGAGTCGTAGAAACAAACCCATTTAGTCCTTGATCAATTAAGTGAAGGTAGCTGAGTTTCGACTTATCATTTTCTCTTTTCGCCCAGGTATACCCAACATAATTGGCGGGAATCGCAGTTTGGGCAATCAACCCTCTGATATACGGATATTCATCATCCACACTCAGAATAGAATTGATTACCTTTCGGTCTGCGAGGAGAAATTCGCCGACATGCGGCGGGATATCAGACCCAGACATTCTCGCGATTACCCGGTAATAGATTCCACGAGAAAGCCTTAAAAGCAATCGTTCTCTTCGATTTTCTCGGACACCGTACACAATGGAAGCGCCTTGTTTCCACTTATCCACAAAATGAGAAATCACACTTGGTGGATCTTGCAAATCGGCAGGCAAGAAAGGGATTACTGCGTCTCCCGATGAATTCTGCATACCTATCCACATACTCCTAAAGGGCCCCACATTCCTGCTGTTCACAATCAATTTGATTCTAGAGTCTCCTTTGGCGTGTCTCTCTATTATCGCTACAGTGCCGTCAGAAGATGCATTGTCACAAAAGATATGCTCATAGTCGTAGCCAATTTCGTCCATAACCCGTGCTGTCTCAAGAATACATTTTTCAATATTAAGCTCTTCATTGAAGCACGGTGTAACAATAGATATCTTCATGGCCCCACCATCTCCAAGTATCTTCTTGTTTGCTGCTGCAATCTATGGAAAGCATCCATTTGATTTGCCGTAAACTCCCACTCGATAATCCAATTCAAAGCTTCGTCGAGATCTAGCATCGAGCACCACTTCAAATCTTCGATAGCTCTAGTTGCATCTAACCATAAGATTTGAGTTTCCTTTGGGCCTTCAAGATTAGGCTCTTGTATTTTGATTTGGGCACTAAAAGGCCACTTCAATGCAAAGTTGTTAGCCAACTCCAGGACACTGATTCGTGAACGGATATCTGGTCCAAAGTTATAACTGTCATGTGGGTTGGTCCCCAGCTCAAGATTCTCCGCTACGAGGAGATATCCATATAGTGTATCCAATACGTGCTGCCACGGCCGCACTGATTCTGGATTTCTGAGCAGCGCTGGTCTTTCTTCCCTAAATGCGCGAATTAAATCAGGGATGATTCGATTTCGTGCCATGTCTCCACCACCAATGACGTTTCCTGACCTGACACTTGCTAACTTTAACTTGCCATCTCCCTTTGTTGTTTCACGCCAACAGTTGACCAAAATTTCAACTGAACTTTTTGATCCAGAATAGGGATCTAGGCCACCAAGTGGGTCCTCCTCCGAATAACCATTTTCCTTTTCTGTATTTCTGTAGACTTTATCTGTCGTGACCACAACAACAGAGGACTTGCAACCTGTAACTCGTAAGGCCTCAAGTAAATTAGCAGTACCCATCACATTAGTTTCAAAAGTCGAAAGGGGGTACTGATAAGAATTGAGCACAAGTGACTGAGCGGCTAAATGAAAAACTATGTCAGGCGCTACATCTTGAATGAAACTTTTTGTACTAGTAAAATCGCGAATGTCTGCAAAGTGCTCAATCATTTTGGGCCTATTAGCAGAGCTTGGGAAAGCATCTTCATCACTTGGCGCAAGCGAAAAACCATACAATCTTGCATCTAAATGACCTAAAAGATGGGCAAGCCATGTGCCTTTAAAACCAGTATGGCCAGTTATCAGAATTTTTTTGCCGGAGAAATTCATTTCTCCTTACCAGTTCTTCCAAGGGGCTCGGTTCTCGGCCCACATTAGGTTAAGCAACTCAGTTTCCCTTATGGTGTCCATGGGCTGCCAAAAACCTTGGTGCCTATATGCATATAACTTAGACTGTTTTGATAATGCCTCAAGAGGTTCTTTCTCTAAAACAGCGTGTGTGCCTAAATAACTGAATATCTCTTTTCGGAAGACGAAGAAACCAGCATTAACCCAATCAATTTCTTTTGGCTTTTCGATAAACGATTCCACCAGTCCGGAATTTTGAATCTTAATTCTTCCAAATCGGGAAGGTGGAGTGGCTGCTGTGACGGTTGCAACTCCACTGTGTGCGTTATGGAACTGCAGTAAGTTTGAGATTGAAATATCCGCAAGACCGTCACCGTAAGTACAGAGAAATTCTTCCCCTAAAGCATGGCGGGATCTCAGTATCCTTTCCCCTGTCATGGTGTCCGAACCAGTTTCAACTAATGTGACACTCCATTTTTCACTGTTGGATTCACCAACCACGAACCTCTCACCTGAAGACAAGTCGACAGTAAAATCATTTTGCTTGATTGAATAATTCAAAAAGAAGTCACGGATCGAATCACCCTTATACCCGAGCGCCACCACAAAATCACTGATTCCTTGCTGGTTCAGATTCTTCATGATGTGCCAGATTATTGGACGTCCACCAATTTCAACCATGGGTTTTGGTTTGAATTCCGTTTCTTCTCTTAAGCGTGTACCCATACCGCCCGCAAGTATTAATGCCTTCATAACCGAAGGATATCTTTACCAGTCAACAAAAGAGCAGTTATCCATAAGATAAACGCTGCCGGAAGTGAATAGCTTCTTTCTCAACAAGTTGTTCTCGCTCAGGCATATGAAGCTTGAGAGCTGTACTAATGTAATCCTTAAGAAATGGAATTCTAGGATCAGGGGTCCCAGACTTTCCAATCAGGGTAAAAGGACTCTCTGCCGAGAATAACTCTTCTTCCTTTGTTCCCGTGGTTGTAGAAATCGAGAAGTACGGAATCTGATCTCTAACGATATTTACTTCCAATTTCTGTCTAGCATCCAAATTTGAGATAGCTGAGAGATGAACACTTGAATCTGTGCTCCTCACCTTGTAGCCCATTCCTAACTCCAATATCAGTGGAAGAAAATGGATACCATAAAAACTTCCTAAACCACCCCCAGCTTCAATAGAGTTTTTCCAAGAAGACGCACTAGCTGGAATACGCCAAGTAATTTTGGCGTCAGTACCTGGACTTGATGAAAGAATTCTTCTCAAGTGCATCCACCAATCGCAGAATCTGAACAGATAAGCTACAGAGAAACTCTGCTTCCGAGAAACAAGTCTGTCTAGGCATAGTTCCTGCCTTGTTGCATTTTCTGCTAAAGGTTTCTCAAGAAAAAGATGTGAATACTGATACTCACTTCTCAGTAAGAAATCACTCTGAGATGCAGGATTCCTAGCAACTGCAAGAATTTTGGTAGAACGTAGGAGCAAGTCTTCTGTTTCTACAAAGTGGATGAAATTGAAGTAATTCCCTAGTTCAACTCTCTCTCTTAACTTACTCTTGTACTTAGCTAAAGTTAAAACATTGTAACCTAGCTCCACAAACGCGGGCACGTATCCGTATAGTCCAAATCCGCTTCCGAGAACCCCAACGTTCATGGCTCTTGAATAATTGTCTTGTATAGTTGGAATCTAGGAAGCGGAACCCATACTTCGCCTTGGAAACCTATTCTTTCTAGATAACTACAAACTTCTTCGATAATGTGCCAAGCCCAAACTACTACTACTGAGTTAGGCAGCATTGGAAAAACCAAATCACTTTTAATCTCAATTAGACTGCCAGGTACGTAGAATCCAACCTTAGGTGATGTCGGCTGTTCATAAATCGCAGGCATCTCTTTCTCAGTGATTCCTAAACTTGAAATTAACATAACCGCACGTCCTGGCAATGCTTTCCCATATACGAGATTGCGAGCCAACAAATCATTTAAGATTTCTCGGGAATCAACCTTCCAGTTCTCAAAGTAACGTTGTAAATTAGAAAATTTGTCAACCAAATCGACCGCATTCTCCTCTAAAATGCGCTCTATTGAGTCTGAATCCAATTCTGCAGATTTCTGCAGCATCACTCGAACGTTCCCCCCATAGCGAGCAGGAAATTCAATCGATGAGATAGTCAAACCCAGCCGTTTTGCAATGAAACTAAAGGATTTTGCACTATAAGTTCTTGGATGTTCATGGTAGAAAGTATCGAACTGTGAATTAGCCAAGATCGCACCAAGATAGTGATTTTCAATCACCAATAAAGTTGATTCTCCAATCAAAATTTTGACAGCCTCTACAAGATCTGTGAAGTTTTCGATGTGAGCAAAGACGTTAGTAAAAGTAACTACATCTGGTATTCCATACTTTTCAATGATTTCAATCGCGATTTGAGTGTTAAAGTAACCCTGAATAGCAAAATCAATTTTTGAACCTGCTTCTTTGATTGCGTCCGTAGGGTCAACTCCAATTGTGATACAGTCTGAATTCTTCTTAAACTGACCCAAAAGACTTCCATCATTGCAACCGATGTCTACAACCACACTATTTTGCTTCAACTCAATTCTCGTTGAAACTGCATCAACCAAACCCGCCATTCCCTGCAAAACATCCTGAGTCAAACTTGCCCTATAACGATAAGATGACTTGAACAAAAACTCTTTCTTTACAGGATGAAGCTGATGAGCGGTCAAACAGTTCGTACAGAGCTGAATCTCCTGGTGGTACCTAGTGACTTTTTGGGATTCATCAAATCCCATCAAGTCATCACACAAAGGATGAAACCCTAAGTCCAAAACAGGTCCTATGAGTTCCTCAAGACAAACCTCACATGACATATCGTTACCTTTTCCCTTTGAATGAAATACCTTGACGCAGCATTGTTCAACTTCACATATTCAATTAAGTATATTGACTCTGGGTGATTTAGACAATAATGCCTCCAATAGTTCCTAACATTACCGTGCAGCAACATTTTCCATCGTTACATATAAACTTTCATCTTCAATTAAACTCAGCAATTGACAATTTCATACAAGCGTAGATTTTTGAAGTTGTCATACAGCTTTAATTTATCTAATGATTCTAGTTCCTCTTTTGCGAGGACAAAGTCGACTCCAAGATACTTACTGGCACACCAATTGAGTTTTACTTGAGAGACAGGAACATCACGATGGAAGAGATAGACTCTGGACCCCCAACCATCAAAGTAGTCTTTGAGGCTAGGGGAAAGATCTAACTCAGTGGAGATAATCTCTCTAAAATTTATCTTGTAATCAAGCGGATAATTAAAGAGATACCCATCGAATGACTTGTATCCGTTGAATGAAGCAATCATGGGATCCAAGCCGAAGGACAACACATTAATTTCTTGGGGCTTCTTCTTGATTTTGTGAGCAAGACCTTCATAAAGCTCTTTGTCAAAATACTCAACCAAGCTAGGGCGGTTTCTGTCGAATCCTGCAACCTCCAAGATTTTTTGCTGAATACCGACGTGGCTCATCGATATTTGAGCAACGATGAGTAACCAAGTAATAGGAATAATCCTCTTAAGCGGGGAAGAGATAATGCTTAGTAATAATCCAAGAAGTATGGTCCAAAGCACAGGATTCAACACAGTTACACGTTTAAATTGAAATGGCTCGGAGGGTAAATACTCAAATTGAGTGAAACCAGCCGATTCAAAAGCATAAAAAAGGTTAATCAGAAGGATGGAGGTGACGATAACCTTTAGTAGCTTTCTCCTGTCCGGATCAAAAGAAATCTTTACTGTTTTTTGGCGCCGACTAAGTTGGCGTTGAATTAAGAGCGGAAACAGAAGAATCACACAAACTCCTGGGACAAAGTGATTAGTCAAGACTGACTGTCCGCTGGGAAAGTGGTACTGCCCCTTAAGAGTCACAGATACAAATTCAGAAAAAACTTTTGGGAGTAAACTCAAATCTAACCAATGTCCTGAAAGTGCTTGCCATGATGTTCTGTGCGACCTAAAGTCAGAATCCAACTTCAGATAGACAAGTCTTGAGATGCCTTGAAAGTATCCAAGACTGAGTATAGAGAAAACAACCGCGATTCTACGTACGGGTCCGTAATTCTTCTTTAAAAAGAGAAAAACGATAACAATAAAAAGAATCTCTAAAGCAACGAACCCGCCATATGTGAAGTTGCCAGACAAAGCAACAAACAATAGGATGAAGATTTTTATGTACGAAAGATGCTTTGTTAACAGATCTAAGACTATAACTGCAATAATTGGGAAGCCAGCTATTGTGAAGCCAAAGTATGGGTAGTACGGCAATAATGCAAAAAGTAATGAGGGCAAAGCAAACACGAAAGTATTTTTCTCACTAGAGAGCAATTTCCTTAACAGTAAATACATCCCGACAAACGCGATATTACGTGTAATAAACTCATTCAATACTGCAGCTATCTCGGGTCGAAAAAGAACGTATAGGTTTGCTTCCAATGACAAATCGTTTATACCCAACATGTTGAGTGGTAACTGTCCGAGCACTCCGCTAAAAACTGCGGAAAAATCGAAAAAATCTGGATTGTCCCCCCTTAGCGTGTAAAGCACATAGAATTGATCTAAGAAATCATGGACAGGAAAAACTGAATCTTTTGGTGACCAATACGCGAAAATCAGCAGGCCATTTAAAGTACAAATGGAAATCAGGAGGGGTCGACTAAAGAGCGCTTCGATTGGACCGGACCTCATAAGGCTAGAATTTCCTGCGTGACTCGATATGGACCCTTCAAGTCAATCAAACCTGAAGACTGTTCGCGTAAGAAGTTCCTTAGAGATTTAGAAGTGACTAATTCTCTAAGGTTTGACTCATCAAAAGCCCAGGCACCCTGCTCTTTACGTATACCAATTTTTACAGCAAGTTTTCTTTTAAGTATCTCTTTAAGACCATCGACTTGATTTTCAAATCCTGCGGCTACTCCGAGAGGCAATTCTGCAGCCAGGAGTTCTAATGACAAACTACTTGCAAGTGTCAGAGCAAGATGACTAGTAGTCGCATATCGATCTATGTCTGAACTCACCTGAAAGAGCTTAACTCTAGGGTCTGATAACAGGGCAGTATCGAAGTTATCCGCAAAAACATTCAAAATGAATTGATCAGGGAAAGTAATCAGGACTCGAGTAAGAGCAGAACAAAACCCGCTTGGGTCCGAACCCCCGCCAGCGATCAGAATCTTAAGCGGCGAAGCGCCATCTAGCGAACTGGAAATAGTCTTGGAAATTGTTTCCCGAATAAGTAAATACTTGGGTCCAGTGAGTACCTTCACGGAAGAAGAACCAGAAATCCTATTACTTAATGAAGGCTTAACAACAAGATCCACATCGTAATTTGGAGTAACCGCGTCACAAATACTTACAGTCTTGAACCATCGTTTTTTCTCCAGAAATGATGTATTCGGGTCCATATAGTAAGAATCAATTAGCAACACATCGCTAGCCTTGTTTGGTTGAAAATGGGATTGGGCAATAACAGAATTGCTTAATCCTAGACTTTGTAATCTTTCATCAATGACGCCTATAGGGTCGATGTTGCCTACGTATAAAACATCATGTCCAAGCTTTATAAACTCTGCTGCAATAGTGCTGGTGCGCATCACGTGTCCCGTGCCTGCGCTCGCAGAGGCATCGGCGCGGATAATCAATCTCACAAGAGTAAGGGTATGCTTCGCTGAGCAATTATGGAATTGGAGGGCCTCTATGTCGATTTTGGATAATTCTTCAGTGTTAATCACAGGGGGAACAGGCTCACTTGGAAAAGCCTTGCTCAGCGAGATATTGACGTCTACGAGGGCACGTAGGATTGTAATTTTCTCGAGGGATGAACTAAAACAATACAATCTTCGTGCCGAATTCAAGGATGATTCTAGAATTAGATGGTTTATTGGTGACATAAGGGATATCGAGCGTCTCAAGCGAGCTCTGCATGGAATTGACTATGTGATTCATGCTGCAGCACTAAAGCAAGTAGATACGGGTGAGTACAACCCAATGGAGTTCATCAAGACTAATGTTATGGGAAGCCAAAATGTAATTGATGCCTCCATCGAAGCAGGCGTAAAAAGGGTAGTCGCACTTTCTACAGATAAAGCCTCCTCGCCAATAAACTTGTATGGTGCAACGAAGTTGACGGCGGATAAATTGTTTATCGCGGCAAATAACTACAGTTTTTCTTACGGAACGACCTTTTCGGTGGTTCGATATGGAAACGTAATGGGAAGCCGCGGGTCAGTAATCCCATTCTTTAGAAATCTCGCCCTCGAGGGAAAACCACTTCCACTAACAGATCTCAGGATGACGAGATTTTGGATCAATATTGACGCAGCGGTCAGATTTGTACTTTCTTCTCTGGAAATTATGAAAGGCGGGGAATTGTTTGTACCTAGAATTCCGAGCATGAGACTTATTGACTTAGCTAACGCTGTGGATTCCAGAGCGGAGATAATAGAAATAGGCATGAGACCTGGTGAGAAATTACACGAAGAGATGATTTCTGCTGATGACAGTCGTCGCACTCTTCTTGTTGGCGATCGCTACATAGTTTCACCCGTTGTAGCTGAGTGGGGCTATATAGCACCGATAGGCCAGAGGATGTCGGAAGGTGTTGCCTATCAGTCAAACACTAATGATTTATGGCTTAACGAGCAGGACATTAAAGATTTTATCCTCCACCTCGAGGAGTAAAATGATTCCATACGGTAGACAGCGAATTTCGAAATCAGACATAACTGCTGTAGTGAAAGCAATGAAGGGTGAATTTCTCACTACAGGCCCCAAGGTTGGGGAATTTGAGTCGAACCTCTCTGAGTTTGTTGGTGCTGAAACAATCGCTGTTTCCTCGGGCACCGCTGCATTGCATTGTGCATATTCCGCGCTTGATTTGAAACTTGGTGACGAGGTGATTACCCCACCACTTACTTTTATTGCAACCCAAGCCACAGCGTCAATGTTTGGTGCAAAAATTCGATTTGCAGATGTTCAACCAGACACAGGAAATCTTGACCCATCAAAGGTTGAGGCTGTGATTAGTGATAAAACTCGGGCTATAGTGGCTGTAGATTATGCTGGACATCCAGCTGAATTATCTGAACTCGCGGACTTGGCAGCGAGACACAACATCCTTTTGATTGAGGACGCGGCGCACTCTATGGGTTCGCTCTACAAAGGCAATCACATCGGTGGCATCGCTGATATAACTACATTTTCTTTCTTCCCAACAAAAAACATGACGACTGGTGAGGGGGGTGCCGTTTCTTCCAAAAATCCCAAACTCTTAAATCGAATTCGTGAGTTCTCACGGCAAGGATTGATTCGAGACAAGTCTCGGTTTGAGTACGAAAATGAAGGACCATGGCACCAGGAAGTCCAGAATTTCGGCTTGAACTATAGGCTCCCTGACGTTTTATGTGCTCTTGGTATCTCTCAATTGAATCGAATTGAAGAGTTTAAGGAGTTAAGGCAAAAAGTTTTCCAGGAGTATTTTAGGAACTTGGGAAGTATCAATAACCTTAGACTTCCTACGGTGCGTGAGTATGTAGATCCAATGTGGCATTTATTTCCCATTCGGGTTCCCCCCAATAAACGTAAATCAATATTTGAGGCGCTTCGAGAAGCTGGGATTGGAGTTCAAGTGAATTACTTGCCAGCACACCTTCACCCCGTATTTACGAAACAAGGCTACAAACGAGGCAACTTCCCAATCTCAGAGCAATTCTATGACTCGGAAATCTCCCTACCTATGCACGCTAGCCCTGAGCTCACCAACAAGAGATATCACAAGAAAATTGCCAAAATACTTGAGTTACATTTAGGTGATTAAGTACCTAAGTTTTAAACCTGCATTTCTTTTTCTAGGCCCAATGCATCATTATGTTTCTCAAGTAAACACAGTTAACCAGAATTCTCCAATGAGACCCACCCAGATCCTTGGCTTAAGCTTCTATCGGCCAATTCCAAAACCTGTGTCACCACTCTAGAATCCTCCAAAGAGGGAATCCACTGACCGACCTTTTTGGAAGCTGACGAAGTGAAATCTTCCAGAAAAAAAGCGATACTCCTAAACCCGTAATTTGAGCGCCAGCCAGATGGACCTTCCCCGGGATCTGGAATTCTGAAAAAATCAGGGTTGGGGTTCTTGGTTGACCCTCCAAAAGACACATCTAGCCCTCGACGTCCTTGGTCGCTAACAAACCTTAGTCTATCGGTATCGACAGTTATCCGCTGGGTGGTCATCGAAGGAGAACCGGGAGGATCAGTCCAGCCTGCGTGATGTTCACTTGTAAATGTGGATGCATCTGCATTTTTCCAGATTATGGTTGTAGAAATAGAATCAAATACGTATGGAATTCCTAATTTCTCAACTGCTAATCCCAGTTCTCCTTGGGCACGCACTTTCAAAGGCTTTGCTCCTGACAATGAGGAGACGAGATGAATATAGTGGCATCCTAAATAGTGATTGACATTAAATTTCGAATCGCTAGTAAATGTTTCAGAGTAGATGTCTAGCATGTCTATTCTTTGAGTCATCCAAGACGAGAACCCTGTTATCCTCTGATTTGCCAACCAACTTCTAATTTCTAGATTTATTGGATCAAAGAGTTTATGGTAGTCGACATAAACCCTTGCCCCATTCTCATGCTCTAGCTGTTCAAGGCTACGTAAGTCAGACGTTTCTATCACTGCTGGCTTAACAACGAATACATTCTTTCCAAAAATTAGAAAAGCGGAAATTGCTTCATAATGAAGATAATTTGGTAGAGCCACAAAACCAACTAAATTATCGGGGAGGGTCGCAATAATTTGGGATATTCCTGTCACGATATTTCCTTCAGAAATCTTTACTAAGTGAATTCTAGGCTTCCAATCAAATCGTGCAAAAAATTCTTTCTGCTGTTTCAAGTGTTGGCGCATTTTCTCGGTATCTCTAACCGCAAGAAAGATGTCGCCGACGATGTTTTGATGCTGCAGAGCCAAAAGGCTCGGAAGAATCACTCCATGGTCCTTGTCGGTCGGAGTAACTGAACTTAGTCGCGTGAATCCAGTTACGTAGTGGCCCGCTCCCACGACGAGCACGTGGTTGTTCAAAGTGACGAAATCTCTAGATTAAAGGAAGAGATTAACCTCTCGCAGCGAGCTACTGCTGAAGATAAGTCTTCATCAACACAGATAACACTCCCAAATCGCTTTGAGTGATCAACGACGGGACCTATCCAATCTCCAATTTTTGGCAGAACCAATTTATCCAGAGTTGGAGAATCTTGCCACTCCTCTTGAAAAATATTTTTTAAAACTCCAACGGCGTTTGGGAAAAGATATCGTTGAGCGCAGGCAAAACTTTTTGTCGATTGGAGTTTCGAAAGATCCGGCGCGTCTCCGACATGCATTTGAATAAGGGGGATTAGTGGGTCCACGCCAGTGGCAGCCGTGATGCAACCGACACTAAACCACCCCCCCGAAGTCCGGGAAGCCATTTCAATAATCATGGGTTTACCATCCATAATTATCAGATCACCCTTAGCGGCACCAAAATCGATCCCGAGTGCCTTGACCGTATCTTCAATTAATTTGATAACCAGAGATTTTTCATTTTCCGAGATAATCGACGGGAAATTAATTCCATCCTCAATTACATGCGGATAGTATTTTTGTGCATTCAAGTAGTTGCGATCTGCAATCGCAAATGTGTAAACAACACCCTGATAAACAACAGATTCTGTACTGAGTTGCAATCCCTTCAGCACCTGCTCTACTAGGACTCCTTCAGGACTTAAACCCAATGCAGCCTCAAACCCTTCCTTTAGCTCATCAAATGTAGAGCAAAACGCCACACCCCTAGCTCCAGCAAGATTTATAGGCTTCACAAATGCAGAAAGTCCGAACGCTTCGAAAGCTGCTGTTGCTTCCTGAAGATTCTGACAGAATCTATAGTTGGCAACCGGGATCCCCGCTTCTTTGAGGATTTGAATTCTTTCAAACTTGTTTGTCGAAGAGATAGCCGATTTGATAGAAATGCTTGGTAAGTTGAAATGCTGTGCAACCATTGAAGTTGTGATTGACATTTCAACGCCATGACAAAATACACCATCAATTCTTAAGGCGTTTGTATTGAGAATTCGTATCACTTCCTCCGCAGAACGAATGTCACAACAGAAAAAATCATCCGCTACTTTTGCGCCAACCGCGTGCTCATCACCGTCCATAGTAATCACACGAAGCCCCAGCGATTTAGCCTTTTCAATCGCTGGAATTTGCTCGGACCCTGCCCCCAGAATCAACAGAGTTTTAATCATTATTATCCCTAATCTCAACAAAGAAAGAAAAAACTTGGAAAATCTAGTCGAATAAGTATATAAGCCGGTGCGCGAACTTGGTTTAACAGCAAAACTCTTAGTGAGTTATACCGTGGATTACCTAGCGAGGAGCTAGGAGGAGCAATTTCTTAATTCTAGCAGGGGCCTCAGGCCGTCTGAAGGATCAGCTCTCCAGGCACGGTCAGGAATCTCAGCTGGAACAGGTCTCTTGATTCCATCACCATCTGCGCGTAATCCATCACGAATGGTTGAAATAAGATTCTTCGCATCTTCGGGCAACCAGCAATGCCCTGAGTCGAATTCAAAACCAGTTCCATCTATATCTAGATGCAGTTCAATCACTGCTGCACTATATTTATGTATCGCTCGATTTATAACTCCAGCAGAGACGGTGTGATCCGACCACCCGACAGGCACCTGGTACCTTTCAGCCATCTTTTCTATGGCGTTAAGGTTACATTCTTCTATGGGTGCCGGGTAAGAGGAAACTGCATGAAGTAGAGTTAAATCGATATCGGGACATGCATCTCTAACGTTCCTTACTGCAACGTCAATCTCGCCTAAATCTGCCATGCCAGTAGAAATAACGAGTGGCAATCCCGTATTTGCACATTTAGTCGCAAGCTCCAGCCACAATAATTCATAAGATGCAATTTTGAAGAAATCACAATGAGGGGCAAGTATGTTTATCGCTTCCAGATAAAAAGGTGTACACGAAAACTGAATGCCAAGATTGCTAGATTTTTCTGCCAGAATAGGTATGAAATACTCTGGTAGCTCCCAAGCTGACCTTCGTCGATGTTCGGGACTGTTTGAAAGAACTTCCTTAGTGAAGAGTTTTTCTACCTTAAACAATTGAAACTTCACCGCATCAAAACCACAATTGGATGCTATTTCGATAAACTCTAATGAACGTTCCAAATCTCCGTTGTGGTTAGACGATACTTCAGCAATAAACTTCGTCATTTGACCCTTTCCAAGACTCAATTGTAATCTGAAAACTGCGATGTTCTGAACCAAGACTAATGTCTTTTGATTTCGTCGTGTCATCCGTTTCTCGTCCAGAGAATTGAATCCTAAGTAGGTACGTTTTTTCAAACATGCAAAAGGTTAGCAGGGCTGGAACTTTTGACTTGGAAGAATCAGTTGATATTTTCAACTGCCTTTTGTTGTCACCAACAAGTAAGAATCCTTCCGTCATACCAAAGCACTGCTGGGCAGAAACGAGTGCCGACCAAGGTTGTCCGTGGTTGATGGCAGTTGACCCAAGGTCAAATCTCTCTAGAGCATATCCACCATTATGAGTTTGGATATGGAGTGAATGTAAATCAAATAACTTTGGGTTAATGACTACGTCTCCAAAGCGCAAGGAGCCGATAGGAATTTCAGGCCAAACCAGCGTGTACTCAATTTCAACTTTTTCTTGATTTGGGTAAATCCTAATCTTCTTTTCGAGGATCCCCAGATTTGAGTTAAGTTGGGCCTTAATGAATAAGAATTCTCTAAATTCAGCTATCTCTGGATTCACTGGAAGTAGGTCTGAAATTTTGGAATCTCCGGGGAGCTCTAAAACAAGCTCCCCGCTATAGAAGTCGGCATTCCATTCAATGGAATCACTTAAACCATGGGAGAAAGTGCCGACAGCCCAAGTTTCCCCCAATGAATTAAACTGCAATTTTTCTAGAGCCAAACCCTTACCTTTATTCAAATTTAGCTTTAGAGATGAAGATTTAATCTCCAGATCCTTCTCGTTGCTGGAAATCAAAAAAGCTCCTGATGGCTTTTTGGTCTTGTGAGTTTCTCTTGAAATGACAGATATGTTGAGCGCTTTACGTAGGTTCTTCTCACGGTGATGCCAATCATTCCAACGGCTATCAGTTATATGAGTGCGAAAATCGCTTGCCCACAGTTCAAGCAACTCTTTCCAATACCTACTATCGGGAAAATGCAGAGATGAGAGTGATTCATAAATTTGTTGACATTTAGTGTTGATTAATACCGAGTCCCTTCCCCCTACTGCCCATCGCAAAGGATTGTATTTAGGTTGCTTCTTTGTCGGAATGGGATATTTTGCGGACGCCACAGAGCCGATAGCTTTGGCTGGGGGGAATAAACTTATTAGCTCACTTGGAAGTACTTGAGTAATTCCAAGGCCTTCAAGATTCTGGAATGCTTCTCCAATCCTCACCCACTCGATAGCCGAAGCATTGGTCTCGTAAATGTACCTTTTTGGCCTATAGCCAATTGTCTCTACGTCACCACCGTAAATGCAGAGACTTCCGCCTCTACTATCTTCTCCCATGGTTCTGAGCCACGTGACCCAATCTTGTTTGGATTCTTCGAAATGTGCCAACCGTTGCAGCTTTTGAAATGCAGTTGAACTATTCCAAATGAGATTAATACCTCGATTGCGATAATTCAGTAATGCTGGCCTAAACTTTGAAGACGATAACCACTCAGGATTTGCTTGGTAGGCGTTTTCCCACTCTACAATTACGCTTTCAAAACCAGAATCTAAATACAATTCAGTTAAGCCATCCGACCAAGCCTGCTCATTAACAAATGCAACTTTTGGGATGGAATCAAATACGGATGAGTAGTACTCGTTTCCGATTTCTAGGTTTTTCATGGTAACTTTCCATGGAACCAAAGGCGCGATAATTTGACTCCACCCACTTGCAATAATCTCAAGTTTGCCACCTTTGTGTAAATTCGCCACCTTTGTGATAAACAGAGGATCAATTCTCTCAATGAGCTCCAGAGTCGATGCGGAGGCTTCTATTCCAAACTTGTTATTTTCTAAAGAGGCGAGTTCAAGCAGTGGCCAGTAACAATTATCCAGCACCTTTTGGTGCTCTTTTGTCTCTATAGCTGAGAATCCCAGATTCATATGCCAGGATGAAAAAGCGAACTGAATCATTCGTGCCATCTTCTAGGATCCACTGCAGGATTCTCAAAAGTATCTAATTCAATAATCTGCTTATTCATCTCGTCAGGCAAGGCACCCTTATCCATAAATGTTTGAATTTGTTCGAGTTGAACGTCAGACTCAACTCCCACAACCACTCGAGCATCAGATACTCGCCCCAAAACCGCACGAACTGCCATTTCTTCGATTGGTAATTGCCACTCATTTGCGAGTGATTGTGCGCGAAGCAAGAAGGCACTCAATTCTCTCCTGTTGTCGGCTAGTACACCGCCACCACCAGTTAATATTCCTTGAAGAAAAACTGACCTTAAATATAGATCTGGCAGCACTCCCGTTTTCTGAGTCAAGAATGCATTAAGAGCCGACTGGTTTAGTAAATTAAACTCAATTTGAAGTGTTTTGAAAGAAGTTGTCTTAATTGCAGCTACCGTATTTTTCGAACCATAAGTTGTGACTCCAAACTTGATTGTCTCATTTGGATCGATAGCGCTATGCAGCTTTGAAAAGTTATGATTATCATTGTGAGAGTATTCCCAGTTATGCCACGCAATGCTTCCAATGTTTTTTGCCGCAAAAGTGGAAGTGATTCTATTCAAATGTGCCTTGTAAATTGATGATTCCCCGAATCCCGCCCACGGTATCTTTGTATTTATCAAAATGTTATTGTGGCGCACGAAATTTGCAAGCCATTCTTCGGCAGCACCATAAGTTGATGCAGTGTCTATCTCGCTAATTTGAAGTTCTGACGCCTTAGCTAAAATTCTCTGTGCCATAACCTTATCAACGGAAATCTCTTTCATTTTGGACGCACCAATACCGTAGGCATTTCCAAAATTTGCTGTTCCTAATACTAATTCCACTGGCATAGTGACATTCTAGTCAAGACAGTCATTCTAAAGTATGGTTAAGGGGAAAAATATGCGTGAGAAAAGTCGGAGGAGTTATGAATCTGGCAATTATTCAAGCAAGACTTGGAAGTAGCAGATTTCCAAGAAAAGTGCTTGAGAAGATTGGAGACAAAACCGTTATTGAACTTGTCTATAACAGAGTCCGATCTGCGTCTTCCGTTGATGAAGTAGTAGTTGCGACCTCTAAGGAAATTTCAGACAATGATCTTGCAGTTTTTTGTCAAAGTAAAGGGTTCCCCCTGATTAGGGGGAGCGAAGATAATGTCTTGCAAAGATTTATGCTCGCTATTGAGACGTACCAACCCGTAAATGTCTTAAGGGTAACCGCAGACTGTCCATTAGTAGACCCAAATCTAATTGACAGTCTTTGGTCAATTTTCAGTCAGCGAGAACTTCAATATTGCTCTATATCAACTGGAGCAGGAGTGGCACGTGCAAATGTGAAGCGATTCCCGGACGGATTAGATGCGGAATGGGTTCAATCAGATGTGTTACGCCAGATTTCCAATGAAGAATTGAGCCCACTAGATTCTGAACATGTCACTTCCTACATCTGGAGAAACTCAAGTCGCTACCGAACGGGATTATTAGAGCCGAACCAGGACCATACAAACATGAGAATTACTCTAGACACTTATAACGATCTAGAGTTTCTTAAGGAGTTACAACTTGCCATCGGAGAGCGATTTGAAATGGCAGATTCTTCTGAGTTGATCGACGTTATTGAGAGAAAACTAATACCTAAACAAGCAAAAATCGTACTAGAGACATATAATGAATTTTATGGCCAAGAGAGAACTCAAAATGGATTCAGCTAGAGATTTTCAAGCTTCTCTGGACATTATTCCTGGAGGAACTCAATTGTTCTCTAAACGACCAGACATATTTTCCCCAGCTAGTTGGCCTACGTATTTTTCACGTGCAAAAGGTATTGCTGTTTGGGATAGACAAGGCAGTAAATTTCTAGATATGTCTCACATGGGAGTCGGCTCATGCATTCTGGGTTATTCGTATAAAGAGGTTAACAAAGCGGTAATCAAAGCAGTGAAAGAAGGCATCCAGTCCACTTTGATTACGACTCAAGAATTAGAGCTTGCTCAAGAGTTACTCGCAATACATAAATGGGCAGACATGGTTCGCTATGCACGATCAGGAGGCGAAGCGATGAGTATTGCTGTGAGAATTGCACGAGTTGCATCGGGTAGAGAGAAGATTCTTTTTAGTGGATACCATGGTTGGAATGATTGGTATCTCGCGGCAAACCTTGAGAGCGAAGATCAACTTTCAAATGTCCTTCTTCCGGGGTTGAGCGCAAAGGGGATCCCTGTGGGACTTTCTGGAACATCAATTCCATTTGAATTCAATAATATTGAAATGTTTGACAGACTGATCCAAGAAAGTGGCGGTGATTTCGCTGCCATTGTGATGGAACCCCGTCGATCGGACCCTGCCAATCCTGGTTTTCTCGAACACGTGCGTGAAGTCTGTAAAAAACACTCGATAGTTTTGATTTTTGATGAAATTACGACCGGTTGGCGTGGTTGCGTAGGCGGAATCCATTTACAAGGCAGCGTTACGCCAGATATAGCCGTGTTTGCCAAGGCAATGTCTAATGGGTTTGCTATGAGTGCCATTATTGGAATTGAGCCAGTAATGAGATCCGCTAACTCAAGTTTTATAAGCAGCACAAACTGGACTGAACGAGTTGGGCCAGCCGCCGCTATAGCAACAATTAAGGTTTTTAATAGAGAGAATGTAATAGAGCACATTAGTGATATAGGCAAGGCGGTTCAGAATGGTTGGCTTGAATTAGCCCAATCAAATAATCTTGAATTAAGCATAAACACACTGGGCCTACCCGCTCTAGCTAGTTTTGGTTTCAATTACCCATTTGCACGCGCTCTCAATATTGAATTTACCGAAAAAATGCTTGAGAAAGGTTGGCTAGCCCACAATCAGTTTAAGCCGAGCTTTTCTCACACACACCGACAGGTATATGCGTATTTAAGCGATGTAGATTCGACATTTAAGTACTTAACTACTTTGATTTCAACCAAGGAGAGTGAATTGCGAAAAAAATCAAATCTTTACCCCGCTCCCACTATTCCGCGGCTCACCAAGTAGGGTGAAGCGCTCTTCTGATCTCTTAGATGGTAGTTTTCGGCTATGCATAACGGGACCAAACTTGCTGTAAAAAACAATTACTCAATAATTGATTGTTCAAATTGTGGATTTATTCACGCAGTGAGTGTGCAGGAAAATCCTATGCCAGACCTGTATTCCTCACACTTTTATGAAGAAGAAAAACCCGACTATGTCAATCAAAATATTCAAGATTCAAAATGGTGGGAATTAACATATAAGCGAAGAATCAAGCAAGTCGATGACTTGAGCGCAAAGTTGACCAAAAACTGGTTGGACATCGGAACTGGGCCAGGCAACTTCCTTGATGCAGCATTGACGCAAGCAAAGCATGTCATTGGCATTGAGCCTTCCGTAACCGCATCACAGCACGCGGCGTCAAAAGGACATGAAGTAATCAATGCCTATTACAGCGTTGAATTAGCCAACAAGCTTCATAAGTTTGATGGAATTCATTGTTCTGAAGTTTTGGAACATATCCCTGACCCAAGGGAGTTTCTGCAAGCAATCAAATGCAATATGTCGAAAGAAACCATCTTATGCTTAGTGGTTCCCAACGACTTTAACAGAATTCAAGAGATTTATACCAAATTGAATTCAAATGTGGAGAAATGGTGGATTGATCCACCATTTCACCTTAATTACTTCACGGGCGAATCCTTAACTAAACTACTTGTCAGTAGTGGTTTTGAAGTTGTACACAAAACCGTTATGTTTCCAATCGACCTGTTTTTACTTATGGGCGATGGGTATATTGGAAACGATACATTAGGCAAAGCTTCACACGAAAGAAGGAAAAAAATGGAGTTTGCATTTGATGATTCAGGACAAATGGAACTTTTGAATAAACTATATGAATCCATGGCCCAATTAGGGATTGGAAGAGAATTGGTCTTCTACGCAAAATTGGTTGGTTAATGAAAACTGTCAGCGGTAAAGATTGGGTAATCGTTACGGGTGCCGCGGGTTTTATCGGCTCGCGCTTATCTGAAATACTTCTTAAAGATTACAACGTTATCGGAATTGATAATTTTCATGATTATTACGAGTTGACATTTAAAAAGGCAAACTTGAAAAGAATTCATGGGAGAAATACGTTTAAATTTCTTGAAAGGGACATTACCAGTTTAGGAAAACTTGATGATTTGCCAACACTTAAGGGGATTTTTCATCTAGCGGCACAACCTGGCGTAAGGGAGAGCTGGAAGGATGGGTTTCGATCTTATGCAATAAATAATGTGCTGGGCACTCAACAAATGCTTGATTTTGCTGTGAGAACCGGGACAGAGCGCTTCATATACTCGTCGAGTTCCTCGGTTTACGGTGATTCTTTAAATACACCAACAAAAGAAATTGACAAAACTTCACCAATTAGCCCCTATGGAGTATCAAAACTAACTGGGGAACTCTTGGCAAACTCCTACGCGAAAACCTATGGTATCAAGGTGCGCTCACTGAGGTATTTTACAGTTTATGGTCCTGGTCAGAGACCAGATATGGCAATTCACAGGATAATTAATGCATCTTTAAATGGGAGTGTCTTTGAATTGTATGGAGACGGTACGCAAAGCCGTGACTTTACGTACGTTGATGATGTAGCTGATGCAAATATTCAAGCATTTGAAACCCCACAAGAAGAAAATTCAGAAGTCTTCAATGTGGGTGGCGGCCAGGGAATCTCATTGTTTGATTTGATTTTAGCCATTGAGCAGAAAACAGGCAGTAAATTGAAAATTAATGTCCAGCAAAAATCTAAAGGGGATGTTCAAGTTACCATGGCCGATATTTCAGCAATTGAGCTATCGTTGGGCTGGAAACCCCAAATTAAATTCATAGATGGACTAGATAAGCAAGTCAATTGGCAAAAGAGTCTACTTTCGTAGAGGAATGAGGAAAGTTGGTTAAAACTATTCTTGTGCACAGAATAAAAACATTTGGAATTAGCAAACCAGACGAGTCAGAGAAGTTCCGAAAGCTATTTGATAAACATATTTCTGGCTTCAATGGCTGGCTAGAGCGAGATGAAGCCTTTTTTCTTTATGAATTATCAAAAATGGTTGAAGATGAATTAGCTATTGTCGAGATCGGGAGTTACGAAGGTAAGTCAACGGTGGCACTGTCGGCTGGCAGTAAAGAGAATGTCATAACCCATGCAATTGACCCACACACGGGAGATATATCAGAAGTTTCAGCAGGGATAAAAGTCGATACTTATCGCAACTTTGTATCCAATTTACTTGCATCAGGGGTATCTAATAAAGTTGTTGTGAAAAGGATGTACTCTCAAGATGCAGCAAAAGAATACAAGGGTCCGCCTATTGGTCTACTTTTCATTGATGGCTGGCACACGACAGATGCCGTAATAACGGATATAGACTCCTGGTTGCCTTATCTTGATCCTCACGGAATAGTTGTTTTCGATGATTGGGGAGATGCAGAAGTATGGGCCGGAATCTCCGATAGGCTAAATAATCTACCCAAACTACTCGGTGCTGTAGGAAAAGATTTGGCTTTCACTAACTCAACTAAAATTCAGCAATCCCCGATAGGAGTTTTTGCTAAAAGGACTTATACCAGACTTCGCATCTTGAATACTTTGAGAGCTATAAAGATGACTTTGAGAAGGAAGCTAATCTAAAGTTCAGGAATTTTTTAGGGAGGGAGAGAAGAGTTTTCACATAAATCCACGTCAAAATTGTTGAGTTTCTGATGGAATTCTCCCACAGGAGAATTCTCCTCAATTCAATTTCGCTCTTTAGCGAACTTACTCCAAGTTTTTTCAATGCATATGACTTGAATTCCAAAGAATCTTCTGGGGACGAAGATAAGAATTCTTCAAGTTCGCTAAATCGATTTTCTCGCGCCACCTCAAGTGCTTTTTGCCAAGCAGAATTGTGCAACCAAAAAATCCTTACATCTAATGATAGGGCGTATAAAACAAGGCTTGACGGATGATCAATATTTACTTGAGATACTGATTTAAGCAAGTGATAAAGACGCACCAAATGTGAATCAGAAATGAATGAAGAACTTCTCTGGCCTAAGGTGACAATTTGTAAATTTTCAAACTGAGACTTTTCAATAGAGCTTAAAGAGTCAAAATCTTCAAAGTATAAAAGGCAGAAATCTCCAGGCGCTGCCTCGAGATTTGCCTCCCTAAGAAAAGCAAGTAACTCTTCACTTGCAGAGGATTGAGTCCCAAGAAGATGTCTCCCATAAACCCATAAAGACCTGTTTGGCAGAGAAAAATTCTTATCTGGAGAAATTCTCCATCCATCACGTTCTAAAATTCGAAGCAGGTATAACCAAGGTGCTCCTATAGAAGTGAAATTCTTCCAACCGAAGGATTTTGCAGCAATTTCAGACTCTTCATTCCAAAGATATGTTGTCAAGTAATCATTTTTATAGTACAAGTCTTGTGGAGAATGTGCTGGCCACCCGTGTTGAAGCCGGCCACGGATTCGTTTATTCGAAACACCTGCATAATGGTTCAAAATTGCAGAGTTTCCATAGACTCTGTTTTCAGGCGACCCAATCCAAATAGCGATAAAATTCTCTCGAACTTTCCCCAAAAAGTGCGTGGATGTCATTACCGACTTCGTTCGCATTGATTTATCTTTCATGGAAAGGCCCTCCGAATTGCAATTCCTAGGGAGTTAAGGATTATAGGGTACTTCTAAATGTAGACTTCCGTTATGAGAAAAAGAATCCTCTTAAAGTGGCAAAATTCAACACTTGGTCGCTCTGCCCGAGTTTTGACTCGATCAGACCAAAAAAAGACCCTGGCGTTTGTCATTCTACAGATTTCCTTGGGGGTATTTGATTTACTAGGAGTCGCAGCGATTGGAATACTGGGAGCTTTGGCGGTCAGTGGTGTGAAATCAGACGGCAACGGCTCAAAAGTAAATTGGGTACTTAAGAATTTAAGATTAGATGAGTTTACTTTTCAACAACAGACAGCGTTTCTTGCGGTTATATCTGTGGGATTACTAGTCCTCCGCACTATTTTTTCGGTAATTGTGAGCCGTAGGATTCTTTTTTTCCTAAGTGGTCGTGGCGCGCGAATTTCATCCATGCTTGTGGGGAAACTCCTGTCTAACTCTATTCTAGTAGTAAACAAGCGCTCCGTACAGTCGACTGTTTATTCACTTACCGAAGGTGTTAACGCCATAACCATTGGAGTGCTTTCGTCGACAATAATTGCCATCGCAGATGGTTCTTTGTTAATTATGCTAACACTTGCTCTTTTTGTCGCAGATCCTTTTCTAGCAGTTCTGTCTACGATCTTATTCTTAGGAATTGCCTTCACTCTTTATCATCAACAAAGTGTTCGAGCCAAGGTTATCGGAGAAGAATTTTCTGATTTATCAATTAAGAGTAATGAAAAAATAAGTGAGGTTCTGGGTTCATATAGAGAAGCAGTTGTGCGCAATCGCCGGGCTTACTACTCAAATGAAATTGGCTCACTCAGGCTGATGCTCGCAAAAGTTACTGCCGAAAGAGGATTTATGCCCAACTTAAGCAAGTATGTTATCGAAAGTGGGGTACTAGTCGGGGCACTAATTATTGCAGCAATTCAGTTTATTACTGATGATGCAGTACGTGCTGTGGCGACCCTGTCGATATTTATCGCCGCTGGCACTCGTATCGCACCAGCCCTACTGCGAGTTCAGCAAAATCTCATTCAAGTAAAAAACAGTTTAGGAACAGCAAACCCAACCTTAGATTTGATTGATGAGCTCATTAATTCGCCGGAACAACAATTCACCGAAGGGAAAATACAGTTCACTCACGAAGGATTTATCCCTAGATTTTCGTTTAACGAAGTTTCGTTCAAGTACCCAGGGAAAGATCATTACGCGCTATCCGGGATAGATTTTCAGGTCCAACCAGGAACTGTTCTGGCTGTAGTAGGACCATCTGGCGGGGGAAAAACCACTCTTGTGGATTTGCTTTTAGGGATTTTGCAACCAAGTCTTGGCTCTATAGCAGTCTCTGGATTAGCTCCTTCAGAGGCAATCGCTAGTTTTTCTGGTGCGATAGCTTACGTACCTCAAAACGTATACATAGCCAATGGTTCAATAAGGCATAACGTATCTCTGGGTTACCCGGAAAACCAGGTGGATGAGAAGCAAGTTTTGGATGCTCTCAAGTTAGCGCATTTATCAGAATTTTCCTTGGCCCAGACGCAAGGATTAGACGAGAACGTAGGAGAGAATGGAAATAGACTGAGTGGCGGACAACGTCAGCGACTTGGAATAGCCAGAGCTCTTTTTACTAATCCGAAAATGATAATCTTGGATGAAGCCACAAGTGCCTTGGATGGACAATCAGAAGCTGAAATTAGTGGAGCTCTGGCAAACTTAAAGGGCTCATCAACCTTAGTTGTTATTGCTCATCGACTTTCAACCGTGAGAGATGCCGACCTTGTACTGTACATTGATGAGGGAAAAATTAGAGCTAGAGGCACATTTGATGAAATTCGAAAATTTGTTCCTGACTTCAACAAGCAAGCAAATTTGATGGGACTGTGATGAGAGTCTTGGTGGCCATCCCCGCATTAAACGAAGAGGACACTATTTGTCGAGTAATTGAAGATATTAAGGCAAATTTTCAGCACGATGTGATTGTTGTTGATGATGGTTCTTCTGATTTGACAGGAGAATGTGCATTGAGAGCTGGAGCAAACCTGTTGACACACCCTTACAATATGGGTGTTGGTGCAGCTATGCGATCAGCATTCGTTTTCGCGAAAAACATGGACTACGACATTGTTATTCAAGTTGATGCTGATGGTCAACATATCCCGACCGAGATACAAAAATTGATAGATGGATTGGAAACAAGCGATGTCACCGTCGGATCTCGACTCATTGAAAAAACCACCTATGGCTTTTCCAAACCTCGCAGGTTTGCTATTTCTATCCTCAGCTTATTATTGAGATTTATTAGCGGAAAAAAGATTCATGATCCGACTTCTGGGTTTAGAGGTTCCAATAAAGAGGCAATTAGGGTTTTCTCTAAACACTATCCTTCTGAGTATCTTGGTGACACCGTGATATCTCTCCTAGTAGCAAGTCGGTTCAAACTGAGAATCTCAGAAATTTCCACACAGATGAAACACAGGCAAGGTGGACAGCCAAGCCAAAAAAACATGAAGTCGTCCTTTTTATTGATTAGAGTTATTCTTGTGCTTATACTCTCAAAATTTAGAAAATTGGAGAATTAAGGAATGTTCTCACAGTATTTTGCTAGCGTATTCGTATCGGTTGCATTTGTAATCTTTTGTTTTGAAGTACTGAGAAGAGGCTATGTTCAGGAGAAGTTTGCTATAAGTTGGCTAACTGCATCTTTGGTGGCCTTAATTTTAGCCTTGTTTCCCACAGCTACTAGAGAACTCTCTGGTTTCTTATCAATCAAAATACCCAGCAATTTCCTTTTCTTCTTTTCGATTACTTTCTTAGCTGTTATAAATATACAGTTGATTTTGGAGATGGGAAGAATGAAGATACAAATTCAAGCACTTGCAGAAAAACTTGCTCAGAACACAATTCGCAAACCTCCACAGGAATAGAGATGCTCTCTCCTCAAATTGGTGTTGTCCTTCCAACTCTAGGAAAGCGCCCCGAATTAATTTTGGGATGCATCAATTCAATCAGGAAATCAGGCGCTCACTACATTGCGTTAGTTAGCCCACATAAATTTCCAAGTGATATTGAAAGTCTTGTGGATAAAGTAATAAAAGATCCAGGACTTGGACTCGCTGCCGCGATTAATCTAGGAATGGAAAACTTGCCTGAGCGTATCAAGTATTCCACTTGGATCGGAGATGACGATCTTTTTGAAGAAGATGGGCTTTCTATTCTTGCAGAAACTATGAGGAGGCACCCTGAAGCTTCCTTTGTCTATGGGATTTGTACCTACATTAATGCTAATGGAGTAGCAATTGGGATAAACAATGTTGGAAGTATTGCTAGTAAAATACTTAAAATAGGTCCGGATTTGATTCCTCAACCAAGTTCATTGTTTAAACTGAAAGACTTTCGGCGTGTAGCAGGATTGAACCCAATCTACAAGAATTCTTTCGATGTTGATTTATTCCTTAAGTTGAAAATGGTTGGGAAAGCAAAATACGTCCCTGTTAAAGTCAGCAAATTTAGATGGCATGAACAGTCCTTATCTGTAGATCAACGTTGGCGAGGGGTGATTGAAGCCAGCAGTATCAGAAAAAGCCATCTAAACAAATGGATTGTTCCAATCTCATTCATCTGGGAGTATCCAGTTGTACTTTCAACTTTTTTAGCTGGGAAAATTCTCAGTTTACGTTCAAGAGTAAAGAAACCCACGTCTTAGCAACGCTTTCGGCACTTCTTTCCTGAAGTAATGAATCTTGGAAATCCTGTGAGATGGTTAAATTAAGCTTGCCCAATGCGTAATCTTGAATTTTTCTGACTGCCTCCGAGCTGTCTTGGAAATAATTCTGTTCTGGTAATCCAAATGCTCTGGAATCTTCAGTGTCTCTAACGAGTACAGGTATTCTGTTCAGTATCGCCTCCACGAGAACCAAACCATCCCCTTCATAGAGAGAGGTCAGGATAAATAAGTCATTCTTGTTTAGCAGCTTCCATGGATTCGAGGAACGCCCAGCCCAACCTAATTCTGGGAATTTCATCATGAGAGAAGAAGCCAGCAGCCCATCCCCAATAATTATTGAAGGCATTCCTGAGATAGTTGCAATTTCGCAAAAGAAAGTGGGGTCTTTCTGTTGAGAGAGCCTGCCCACAAATGCTAAGCGCATTTTTTGGTCCATTACCACGCCAGAGGGAGCTTCATATATTTCATGCGGAATTGGGTTATAAATAACTAAACTATTTTTAGGACTCGGTTTTTTGATCTTAATTCTTGCAGATACTCGCACAACAGCGTAAGTTCTAAAGTAAAGACTTAGCCATACAATCTTTCCTAGTAACGGCCTTGTTTTCCATGACTTTGTATTGTGGTCAACAATTATCACCTTGGCATTTGAAGGTGTGATTGAATAAAAAAACTCAGGTAAGTCGCAATTGAGAATTACGACATCTGGTGAATATTCACGGATGACTCTCTGAAATCTAAAAATAGATTTTATCGTATTGCTTAGAGAGCCACGCCAACTTCGGTTGATTTCAATTACTTGACAGTTAGGGTCAATTAAGTCTTTAGGTCCAGAATTTATCGGAATTAGTAGTACCAATAACTCAGAGAACTTAGTTAACTCTCTTGCAAGTGTGTTCATGGCTCTTTCTGCTCCGCCGCCGGTCAAAGAGTTGGTTACGATCGCAACTTTGATTGGCCTAGACACGAACTTTGATTTTCTGTTTTAACTGACCCAGAAACGCGATTATGCCGACCGCGGAGAAGGGAATTAGAGGTAATTGGTATCTGAAATTCACCCCTAGGACCCCATTAATTGCTCCCAAAGTAAAAACCCCGAGAAATACGGCATAGAACAATTGGGATTCGAGTTTTGATAGAGTTATAAATGACAAAAATATTGCAACAAGTATCAGCATCATTAATATTCGATCAAGCGCAGCTAGTTGCGCAATTTCTATAAAGAAAATTTTCAAGAAAGTCACAGGAAACATGGCATAGTCATTCAAAGTAGAAAAATTATCTGAGGCCGGTATTGTTCCAGAGTCGGACTTGTACATGAAGGTTGGTGCAGTGAACAGCACGGCGGAAAAGAAAATAGCATACGAGCGTTTCTTGCTTGATTTATAAGAAATGAGACTAAGAAGGATCCAAATTGGAAGACAAAATCTAGTCAAACAGGCTAACCCTACAACGATAGCAATTTTTAGGAGTGTCCAGTTGGACTCATTAGTATTCAAAAGTAGTAACATGGCGATTGCAAAAATTGCCATCAGTAACCCATCGGTACAGTTTGAAACAGCCCAACGAAGCACTGTTGGAGAAATGCTTACAGAAATAGCAATCACGAAACCAATCCAGGGAGCACCGCTGCGCTTCGAGTAATAATAGATTGCAAACATAGTTACTAAAAGCGATAAAGAGGGGATGACGAGCATTCCTGGAATCCCCAAAAACATTACAAAAGGAATTGATAGAAGCGGATAAAGTACCCTCGGGGCAATTACCGGCCACCCAGGATTATTTTGTGGGACGTACTCTTGCGGATTAATAAACTTAACTTTCGTGCCATGTTCGGCATACCAATTTGCAACTGTGTCAGCAGCTGAATAGTCAGAGTTGCCAAGCCACATCAGAGTTCTAATCGTGTAATGAATGCCGTCAGGCTGATACACGCCGTAGTCGAATTCATAGACCATTCCATTAAAGAGAATTCTTGAAGTTACAGCAATGATTAAAAACCCTACAAGAATGATATATGGGATTAAGCGGTATGCATGAAAATCGAGTAGTACGCGGTTTAGATGCAATCCGATTCTGACTATTAAAATCGTAAATCTAGATCTAATACCCAAGGAGTGTGGCCGAGGCAACATGGCAGAAGTATACTTAAATTATGTCCGACGCTTCATTAATTGATGTAATAGTTATTTCTACACCCAATTCAAATCGAGTCACCCCCTTGTTAAAAACATTGGCCAAATCAAATCAGTTTAAAATCCACATTGTCGAGGCAACTATGTACTCCCCGCAAAATGATAAAAGAGTGGTTAATCGTGTGGGTCAACGAGCCGTTTATGGACATGAATTACCTGATGGATTAGTTGGATGCGCAATATCTCATCAAAATTCATACCAACTTGTTGCTAAACTCGGCAAAGGCGCAATAATTCTTGAAGACGACGCAAGAATCCCAAACTTAGAGAATTTCGAATTCATGGTAAATCACTTCTTCGCCCGATATCCAAGTGGACCGACTATTCTCTCGCTTCTTCCATGGAACCATAAGGTGCCTTGTTCAGGGAAGGCGGCCCAGACTAAACATTTTTTCAAGCTCATTGGCAGAACACCTCTCACTGTTGGATATGCGTTGACCCTGGATGCAGCGGTTGAACTGTCACGTGCCAACCCGACATTGAAATACGGCCCAGACTGGCCACCAAGCCCCGTCACCTATCTTTCGTCAATAGTGGGGGTGATTAGCCATGGCGATCTGCAATCAGGCTCAACGATTCAGCATGTAAAACGGGAGCTAGGAGTGAGCCGATTCAAAAGACTCATTAATACTTTGTTTGTTGACTTCTGGAGGTATAGAAAAGAATTCACCTCCTTCGCAGAATATTTGAGTTTGAAGGTTGCACCTTCCTTCACTTGGAGAATCGATGATTTCCGAGGCAAGCGCAAGGCCCGAGAGCTAAATATCTAAAATGTCTGTTTTATCCCCTTCCCACTACAATCTAGACTGGGATTCGTAGTAGGGGATAGAGGTAGCGACGGCTGGCTCTGCAAGACAAAACCGGTTAATGAAGGATCAATAAAGTGGCACTTAGCGTATGGACAGTTGCTGAACTGGGGGCTTTTTACACTGAGCACCGTTCAGAGCTACTTGCGCATGCCAATCGAGTATTGAAGGATTCAGCTAAGGCTGAAGAAATCACCCAAGACTCACTTATTAAGTTCATGCTCGCTGCCCCTGAGCTTGAATCTGAAGAGCACGCACTTTCTTATCTACACCGCACCATTGAAAACCTCTGCATCGACTACTTCCGCATGGAAGGGCGCCGTCCGAACCTTGTGGTTATCGACGATGCCCAGGCTGAAGTTGAGGCTAAGTGGCAGGTTTCAGGAGATCACTCAGAAGTTCTTTCTCAGGCTGAAGATGCAGCGATTATCCGCCAGGCTTTGGCTCTCCTTTCCCCTGCTGAGCGCGCAGCGCTTGTTATGTGGGAGATGGAAGGCCGCTCAACAGAGGAAATCGCAGCAGAGCTTGGAATCAAGGAATCTGCAGTGCGCCACACTGTTTCTCGCGCTCGCACATCTATTCGCCGCGTGCTTTCAGAGCTTGTTATCGATCAAGAGCGTGGCCTTACAGCTCTCGACATGCTTTCAACCACCTATAAGAAGGCATCTGAGCTTGCAGCTAAGTCCTCCAGAGTTGCTCTCTCCTTACTATTGGTAGTCACTGCCTTCCTCGGCTTTAACTCAATGACAGGCCGTGAAGGAATCCTTCCTACGGTTTCTTCGAATGATTCAGCGGGCGTAGTTGCAGAATCTGCTCCAACTGTGGATTCAGCTGTTCCTGCCCCATCTATCTCTATGCCAGCCAAGAAGTCATCAACCATGGTCTCTGGCGTATACGTAAAGACCGGCAAGGCTGCTCAGTGGCCTGGTCTTGATGCAGAAGGCGTCCCAACAGGTTTCACCGTCACAGGTGAAAATGGTCCAGCAGGGAAGATTCGCGTAAACCGCAATGTCCCTGTGGCGACCGAGCAAGGCACAATTTTGGCCACCCAGGCCATCACATCTGGGGGTGGACCAAACGTGATGATCGATCAGACCATCACAGTCGATGGCAACGGCACAAAGTATGAGGTGGGCTATGTCTCCTTCGGAATCAACGGCTCATGGCAGGTAGCGGAAGCTAG
>JACCDO012427264.1_pt1 | contig 37184 bp, 24 predicted proteins | sample 7446101 | NCBI WGS metagenome assembly JACCDO01 (sample SAMN15323440, study PRJNA562643) | freshwater metagenome | isolation source: river surface water | place: USA:Blue River Watershed | collected 2017-08-16 | reverse complement strand
TCATATAATTCTTCTAATACATCATCATAACTATCAACTTCAACACTCATATGTTCAGACCAGCCATTAAGTTGTGCTCCAAATGGGTCATATTTGTCATTAAAAAATTCAACTAAATTGGTAATATTAATAATAGTGCTTTTATATAATTTAATACCATTTCTTCTATCAGCAAAACTTTTTAATAAATCATATTCATATTCCATTTCTTCAATTGAACTATTAAAATCATATTCCTTGCTCAATTTATATCCCTTTGTTTTTAAATCACATAACTTTCTTAACATTTCTATTTTCTTCATTCTTAATTGTTGTCCAGTTAATACAGGTTTTTTTTCTGAATCATCATATTTATCTGTTATCTTAACATCTTCATAACGTGCTTTAGATGATTCTGATGCAGATGATCTAGATGATCTTGATGATCTTGATGCTCTACTTCTATAAGAATCTCTATGTTCAGAACTAATACTAAAAGAATTATGACGTGTTGGTTGTTCTTTTTTATAAGATTGTCTTACACTTGATGTTTCAGTATTTTTTTTATTATCATCAAAATTAAGTGATGATGTTGATTTTTCAGTATCTAACTTTGATTTTGTAGGATTAGCTAACATATTTAAATATAAATCTGTTTCACTTGTTTCCTTTTTTAAAGGTGGAATAGGAATATCATTTCCATAATTATCATATATTTTCAAATCTATATCCGAGCTTGTAGATGATGACATAATATATATTATTTATATTCTTTTCTTTAATATCAAACGATATTTATAACCGAAAGTTTATTTAATCATAAACTTTTTTTTGTCAAAGTTATAAATTTTAATCTCCAAACTAATAATATAATGATACAATATTCTAGTATAAATGATGCATGGGGAAATAAAGAAATGTATAAAAAAAATACTTTAAATAATATTGATAATTTCTCTAATAAAAGCATTATGAATGAACCTCAAAAAAAAGAACAAAAAGAACAATTATCTCAATTACCACAAGAACCCATAGAGACAAAGCCTGCAGTAGATACAAATCAAATATTATCTAATAATAATCCAGTTATAAATAAAATAAAACTTTTAAATAGTTCAGAACATTTTGATACTTCTACTACAAGACCACTATCACCATGTTCTTTTGCAGAACATTTTAAAACATGTGAATATTGTAGAAATAGTTTTGGTGAATATTTTAATAATGATAATTCTATTGCTAATATAGATATATTTGGATTACATATTAAAATAACAAAAGATGTATTAAAAGTAATTTTTGTTATTATTATTGTTTTAATATTTATTATTTTATTATCTACTATAAATATATCTCTTAAAGATACAACTACACATATGAAATATTATATGCTTCCTCAAACATCAAATATGCCATACTTTTCTCATTAAATAATAAATATTATTATGATTTCCATGAAATATAAATTATGTTAATATCAGTAAAATAAACAGAAAATCCATCATCATTTAATTTATTTTTTAAATAATTCTTACATCCTTCTAAATTATATAATGGTATATTAAAAATAAATTCTGGAATCTGATACCAACATTCATATAAATTCATAGAACTTGCTTGCATTATTTTTGTTTCAACTTTTTTATAAATTTTTTTATAAACTTTTTGTTTATTTCGTTCTCTTTCTCTTTGATCATTTATTAAATCCTGAGCTTTAACCATTTATTATATTATTATTATATGATAATATAATAAATTAACTAAATGATTATAAATCTAAATCATCAAATTTCATTTTATTTCCCTTATTCAGTTTTTCTGTTTGATTTTTATAATCATTAAGTCTAGTTTTCATATCTTTTTTATTCATTTGATTTTCATCAGAAGGCATTAATTCAAATGCATATCTAAATTGTGTATCATCTATATAAACTTTATCAAAATCTTTTAATTCTGCCAAATTTGAAAATTTTTGAGAAAATGGTTGAATAGCTCTAGTATGTTTAACTATCATGTTATTATATGTACCATTAACTTTTCTCTGACTGAATGTTGAATTAAATTCATCCATACTTGAAAAATTTTCCTTAGAAATTTCAACTTTTGTTCTTTCTTTTTCTTTTTCTTTGTAAATATTTTGTAATGAACGTTTGTCTTCAATAAAATTACCATGTCTCTTTCCTAACATATCAAAATCTTGTTGATATTGAATACTCGCCTCTTCTTTTGTTTTAGGGAAATATTGTCTAACAGTTTCTTCTTCTTGTTTAAAATTATCTTTTAATGTTGAATGAGATTGATTACTTTTTAATAACCATCTATCATATTTTTCTCTTGATATAGGATTAGATAATATATGATGTGCTGTTGTTATATTATAATAAATTTTTTCTTCTAATTCAGTAATTTTGTCTGGATGAAATTGTTTAATTAATTTTCTGAAAGTTTTTTTAATTTCATCACAAGTGCAATTAATTGGTAAATTTAATAATTCATATAAATTAAATTCTAAAGAATTGAATTGAATTGTTTCCGCATCTTTTTCAGTATTCATTATATTATATTAATTTATAATTTAAATAAAACGAATTTATATTATAAGTTAATATAATAATGGCTAAATTAAAAGAAAAAATAAATGCATCTATTGTATTAGGTTCTTACCTCGATACTTTAGGATTTAATAATGGTATTTGGGAATTTAATTTTAGAAATACTATTAGAATAAAAGATTTTATAGAAGCATTTTATATTAATTACGAAATTATGTGTGATTTTTTTTCTAAAGGAGGATTTAATATTGATATTTCTGATTGGGATGCAAGTGATGACACAATTATGATGATAGCTACAGTTAAAGCTTGTAAGAAAGGTGGTAGTCAGGATGATTTTATTGAGGAATATATTAAAATACTGCCTTTATTAGAAGAAAAAAAAAGATTTTCAGGAAATGCAACTCTTATATCTTTAAAAACTTTAAAAAAAACAAAAGACCCATTGAAAATACATTATAATTCATCTATGGGAGGTAATGGAGCAGCCATGAGAACTCATTACATTGGAATCCATTTTAAAGATATTAATAAAATAATAGAGACTTCAATTATGGCTAGTAGATTAACTCATAATTATACAATTGGATTTTTAGGTGGAATGACTGTCTCTTTATTTACTCATTGGGCAATAAATGATGTTGAACCGTGGAAATGGTGTGATAAATTAATTGAATTGGATGAAAATGGAACAATTGATAATATAATGAAAAAGACAGATATTTATGAAAAATATATGGAAGATAAAAATGATTTTTGGAATGTAGTTAATAAATATAAAGAATTAAGAGTATCAAGATTTCATTTTAGAACAAATGAATTTAAATATGGGAGTGAAAGAAATGAAGACTTATTTAATATATTATATGATAAAAAATTAAACAATTTGAGTAATTTTGGTGGAAGTGGATTATCAGCTGTATTTATTGCTTACGATAGTATATTATTATCTATTATACCAAAAGGATCAGCTGAATTAAATGAAGAAATGGATTTAAGTAAACCTGACAAACTTATGTATAGTTGGCAAAATTTAGTATTTTTATCAACTTTACATTTTGGTGATAATGATACAACAGGAGCAATTGCTGGAATGTTATATGGAGCTTTAAGAGGTTATGATGGAGTTAGTAGTAAAGTAATAGATATGTTAGAGTTTAAAAATGAAATAAATAAATTATAAATTATTATAAATATTTTCTAATAACATATCTTTTAATTCTTCATTTGATAAGTTTTTGGTATCAATATCTTCTGATAATTTTAATTCAACTAATTTATTGTCACCATTTAATATTGTTGGCACATATTGAACATTTAATTTTTTCATATATTCATCATCTTTTCCAACCCAATAATATGAAACTTTTACATCATTACCATATCTATCTTCAAAGTCCTTAACAACTTTGTAAGCATTACTACTAGTATTCGAAAAAGGGCAATAATCACCGCCAAAATATTGCAATACTTTTTCTTTGTTCTCAAGTGATTCTTGTTTTATGTCATCTTTTTTTTTGATATTATTAAATTTATCTTTAGTCCCAAAATATTTATAACCTAAAAATACTATTGCTGAAACGACAACTGAAACGACAAGTAATATTAATATAATTAATTCTGTTTCCATATATAATATAATTAGAAAATGTTTTTATATAATATTAACTTATATACCGTAATGACCCTTGAAATTAATCGAAGATAGGATTTAAAATAATAACAATTTAGTTAATAAAACCTTTGGTTAATATTATAGTTATATAAGCAATATAAATAATATATTATAATATAATTATATTATGGGATTTGGATTATTAATACTTGCATCAATAGGGAATGAAAATTGTTATTTTAATACTAACCCTTCGATTACTTATTTTAAAAAAATTTTTAAAAGAAATAATAATATATCAAATGAAATTTTACCACAATATTTTAGATCTTCACCTAATTTTGGAAGAAGATTATCTACTAGAATAGCTAAAAATTCTGATTTGATAAAAGATATAACTGTATATTTTGAACTTCCAGATATTCAACCATCTAATCATTCTTCATTACCTGATGGTATTAAACAATTTGCATGGGCGAATAAAATTGGTTTTGCTATGATTAGATATATTGATTTAGAAATTGGAGGTGTTTTAATCTCTCGAAATTATGGAGATTGGTTAAATATACAATATGAAACAAAATGGAATGATGATGAAGGATGGAACAAAAATATTGGAAACAATATTACATTATTAACAGATTATTCAAATGGAAAAAATAGTTATAAATTATATATACCTTTATCTTTTTTCTTTAATGATATTGGATTTCCACTTATTAGTATAAGTTCCCAAGATATTGAAATACATGTGGAATTAAATGATTTTACACAATGTTATAAACAAACTCCTACTCATTATTTTGAAATTGATAATTATGTTTGTTTGTATAAAAAAGACGAATTAATTATACAAAATGTAGATGGTTCTAAAAGCGGTGGAACTTTTGTTTATTTTGATGTAAATTATAAAAGAGTATATTATAATAAATTATATAATGATTTTCTAATACCAACAAATACTAATTCTACAAAGTATAATATTGTAGGTCAAACATCTGGTTTTTATGTTCAGCCCAAATTAGGAACAATTATAATTCAAGATGAAGATTATTTTCCTTCAGTATATCCAGCTTTAAAAGATGCATATATATTAGTTAACTACATTTATTTAGATTCAGAAGAAAGATGGTATTTTTTAAATAATGAAATACAATACATAGTGCCTCTTATTTCTAATGTATTATTAAAAGATATAACTGGAATTAATAGTAATTATAATTTAAAACTTGTTAACCCACATAAAGTTATTTATTGGAGAGCACAACTTAATAGTAATTTAAATATAAATGATGTATTTAATTATTCATCATTACCAGTAACAACAAATGAAGAACCATTAATTCAAAGCAGTAAAATTTTAATAAATTCTATTGCAAGGAATGAAATTTATAATAATGAATACTATGAAAGAGTTCAACCATATATAAATAAAACATTTTCTAATAGAAACATAAGCATGTTTTCATTTGGTTTTAACCCATTAGAGTATAATCCTTATGGAACAATGAATTTTAGTATGGTAGATGATGCGATTATACAATTATCATTAAATAAATTGGTTAATTATACTAATAGTATTAATGTAAGAGCTTATGGAGTTTATTATAATATTTTAATAATTAAAAATGGTAATAGTTCTATGAAATTCTATCTATAATAGTTTACCTGTAAGATTATCTATTTTTAATATCTTATATTCTCTAGTGCATACTTTTAATTTATATTCTTGATTTGTATTTGTTTGATGGGAATAAATTAAAAAGTCTTTTATCTTTTTCATATTAATAAAACCATTAGGTTGAGATACTAAAGAATAAAAATTAAATCCATATAAATGATATCCTTTTTGTAAAGCCATTCCTTTAAAATATGGAATCACATCATTATGATATGTAGTTGGTAATTCTGGTAATAATTCTTTACCATTTATTAATATATTTAAATTATCTATAATTTGTTGATATGTATAAACTGTATTATTCTTATAAATATTAGTAAAGTATAATGATAATGCAGTTAATTTATTTGAATATTTTAGAAGTGGATTATTTAGATTTTCATTGATATGAACCAAATATTTAGTATCTAAATACATGGCAAATCTAGTGCTATAATTTTTTATAATTAAATGGTTCTTTAATACTTGATATCTATATGAATTTGCAGATATTTCTGCATCAATTGTATTAAATATAGTTGAATCATTTGGATTATTTGATAGATATTTTTTATACCAATCGTCTTGAACAATTGTAGATGTAAAATTATTAGTGTCATTTTTAGTATGAGTAATAAAGAACAATTCAATTGTTCTATTTAATAATGATATATGATTATATTCATCTACTTTATTCAATAAAAAGTTTTGATAATAATAAAATGGAGTTATTAATAAATCAGTTTTCATAAACTTATTCAATACTTTATTATCAAGGGTTAAAAATGAATAATTAAAATCAATATTTGGAATAACATCTAATGTATATGTTGAATTAGATGTTTTATTACTAATTAAATTATCTAATTTTTCTAATACAAATTTAATTTTAATAGTGCTACGACTCATACTGCTTATGGGTATATAATTATTTTCTAGTAATGTAAAGTAAAAAGGAATTGGAATGTAATAATAATATGAATTATCTGAATTTTGTTTAATTTTAATTAATTCATTAAAACTGTCTCTCTTAAACATTGATAAAAAATAATAACCATATATAGAATAAATATTTGGATTAATTTTTTCTACTATATTATCATCAATTAATAATTCAATTGATTTAAATAATTTAACACCAATATAATCAATCCATTCAACATCAACATAATTATTAGTTGTTATAGTTGATGTGGATGTAATGTCTGGGACTTTATTAAAACCAACCAATGGATATGTATTATTAATTAAATTATTTTCAGTATATTTGAAATTAATGATTACTTTATTGGTTGTTGTATTATTTGCTTTATTATAATTATACAAACTGTTCATAGGTAATAATATTTTAAAAGTAGTACTGTTAACATATTCAACAAATTCACCTTTATAATAAGTATAATAAATATTATTTAATGTCCTATTTGTTAATGTCTGAGTTAAATCAGCAGAATAAAGAGTTAATACTGTTCCATTTGGAATAAATGTATTTGTTCCAATGATTGCAGATGTTGATTGTTTCATTATGGTTAAAGCTTTTATATAAACATCATTATAATATGCAAACATAAAATCACCAAATGTAAAAGTTATAGGCGGTGTAAATGTAAATGTGTAAAAATATTTTGCATCAAATTCTTTCAAATCACTATCTAATGTTTGAATTATTGGAATAAAATAAGAGCTTAAATTCAAATATTTAATATTATTTGTAGTTGTTATAGTATAAGCTTGATTATTTTCATTTTGTGTTATTGTATGATTTGTATCAGTTATTGTTTGTCTTAATTTTAATCCAGTTAATGGTATTAATGGGTCTGTTGTTATAAATAAATATTCATCGAATATTATATTTGTAATATTATGTGTTGTTGTTCCATCAGTTTCAACTAATATATAATTACTATTTGCATTAACTAAATTTGATGGAACATTTGCTTTAATTACAGTAGATGTTAAATAACTTGTTCCAGTTAATGTGTAATTTTTAGTAATAATTTGATTAAAATCATTTAAATCATCCGTTATATAATAAGTCCCAGTATTAAAAGTAATAATATTATTTTCTATTTTTGAAATAGTAGTAGCTATTGCACCAGTATTAAATGTCATAATGTCAGTTAATGACATCTTATAAGTATTATTTACTTGATAATAATATTGGCTAGATGATACAACTGTTGATATTTCATAAGGTATTGATTCATTTAATCTATAATTATGATTTAAAATTGTTCCATTTGATATATTTGTATTATCTATATTGTATGTTAATCTGAGTTTTTTGGATGTTAATATTTCTGCCTTGTTAATAGTTAAATTATCAATACTAAATACCATTGGTAAAGTAGTATCAACTTGATTATAAGCGATTGGATTAATATCTTTATCAACTGTAATATCAGATATATATTCACCAGTTATAGATGTATTTATTGTATATATAAAAGTTTTAAATACAGTATATATTTCATTAGTAGTAATTGTTAATACTGAATCAATATAATAATACGCACCTGGAATATCATATAATATAGGATATACAGTATTATTAATATAAATATAAATAAATTGATTATTATAATTAGCTGAAAATGTTAATTTAGTTATTGTTGGGGAAACTGTTGGAAATTTAGTAGCTGTTTTAATTACTACTTTATCTAATACTTTACCAGTAGGTGATGTTGAAATAAAATCATAACTATCAAATTTAACAACATCAACACTAGTATTAATCTCATATGAATCTATTAAAGTTCCAGCATCATTAATAGTTGATGCACTTGTGAATGTATATAATGTATTTCCTAAATTAATGTATTTATAATATTTAACATCGGTTGATAATATTTTTAAAGTTGTAATTGTAGTTTTAGTAAAATCAATTAGTTGTATTTTATCTATTCTCATATTATATCCTATTTTATAATCATCGCCACCTAAATCTTTTATATATAATATTGGAACATCACCTATAGTTATATCATAATTACTACTTAATGTAGTGGTTGTATTTATTGTTACAACTAATCCATAATCAGTTTTTTGTTGAATATTATAAGGTTCTGATGATAATATACTAATATCTGTTGGTTGAACCATTTCAGTTGTTTTAAATTCAAGACTATTTGTATTAATATTTACATTTTCTATTACTGGATCAACTAAATGATTATAATTATCTTTAATATCAATTGTATATGTATTAGATGCTTTTATTAAATCTGAATTTTCATATTGATTATTATCAATAGACACAACATAATTAAATAGATTATTGGTCGTTAATTTATTAATATCATCATCATTTACATTATATGAATATAAATCACTAACTATATTACCTTTAATATACATAATATCATTATCACTATTAGTTATTTCTGAATAATGATTTAATCCATTAATGCCAAAGTATCTAACTTTAAATTCATTATTATAATATTTACCATAATATTGATAAGAGGATGATAGATTTGTCTTTCTATTAAATTGTGTTAATATTCCCAATTTATTATTATTATTTAATAACCCAAAATACAATTTACTAATATAATATTTAACACTATCCATGTAATTATAATATAGTGGTAATGTTGATTTAATATTATTAATGCTAGTTGAATAACTTAATAAAGTTCTAATAACATTATCAATGCTTGTTCCATCTAAATTATATGTTGATGAATTGTTTATAACATATCCAATATTAGTATCAATATTATTTGCATTTCTTTCTACTTTAATATTAGCATCTAATGCAGCATATGTAATAGTATAATCTTTTGATAAATAATTCTTTCTTACATAGTAATTATCTACTAATTCAAAATGTTCTGGATAATCCGTAAATTCATCTTCTATACATAATATATTATTTGTTATAGTCCATGTATATCCATTTGCACTTGTGTAATTTGCTAAAATTTTATTAATAATAGAAGTAATATTATCCCAGAAAAATCTCTGTCCGAAATAATTAATTAATTTTGGAAATAAATATGTTTCAACTAATAATAATTCTTGAAAGATTTTTTTAGCATTTGAATTAATTGTTCCATTTTTATACATACTCGTTAAAAATGTCTTAATAATACCAGTATCAGCTATTTCATCATTTGTATAAAAAGTATTAGCAGATACGGCTGTAGTAAATGTTGTTCCATCATACACAATTGCATAATTATTTAAATAAGACTTCAAATCAAGATTGTATCTTGAAGTAATTAAAGTCCAGTCTTTCCATGGTTTGTAATGACCTACTATTGATTTAACTGATATCCCTTCATCATTAATATATAATTCTAAAGATGGTTCAGTTGTTGATGTTTCTGGCTCAATTATACAATAATAAGGATTTGTTAATACCAAGTCGATTGTTATGTTGTATAAAATTGCAGTTGATGTTGTATCTAAAATTGAATATGTAGTATCTAATAAATATTGTTTTGTGGTATTAATTGTTGAATATGTTATTAAATTATTTTTACCAACATAATAAATATTATCTATATCACCAAAGTTTACATTCAAATTTGTAGGTGATGTATTATCTTTAAAAACAAGAATATCATCTGTATTTACCTTACTTAAATATAATCTATTAATTTGTTTGACTTGATAATTATTATCTAAATCATAAATGGTATTTAATGTTGAGGTTGTTATATTAGAATATTCAGATTTTGTAGTTGTTCCAGATGGTGTTATTTCAGATACTGATGTATTCAAATAATAATATAAATATGTAAATGTTTCTTGATAATCATCTATATATAAATCAAATGTTGCATTAGGTGTCATTGTATTTTGTATATTTTTAATATATGCATTACTTCCATTAACATAAAACTGATAGTTAACTATTCTTTGTAAAAATCCATTATCATTTGTAATACATTGATATTTCCATTTATTATTAGTGTATGTTGGAGCTGGTGTAATATTTTTAATAATAACTATCCACATGCTATTAATTAATTTTCTATCTACATTATTTATCTTTCTATAAATATTATATTCAGGAGGTAATAATATTAAATTATTGTAATTGGTAATAATACAAGGAACAATATTATGTAAATAGAAAAATGATGTTTTTATATTTTGAAAAGTATTGCTACTTGTTATATTTATAACATAATCAATTATACTAATATCAATATAATGTTGAAATAATGAACCATCTTCTGTTAATTCTAATAATAAAGTTTTATCAGTTTTAAATATGGATAAATCTGATTGTGAATAAACATAAGTAGAAACATTTAATGACATTGGTATATAATTTTCATAATAATATTGAGGTGTTAATACATAACTATTGTTTGCAAATAAACTTATTTGATTATATAAATCAGGGCTACTTAATGTTAATGCGGTAGTATTTATTGATGCATTATAATTAACTGTATTGAAATTATTATTTCCTTTAAATATAGTTGTTAATATACTATTATTCTTCATTATTGGATATTCTATTTTAGCTGAGTTTCTTAAAATTTGTTTATTTGATATTAAATATGAATCATTAACATTAGCAGCTGAAAAAATAACTTCATAATAATCATCATCTGTAAATATATTAGCACTTTTTAATACATTTACATAAATATTATTATTAATTACATCTATTATATTATACCAAATATTATTAATTATTATTGATTGGTAATAAACAAAATGTATATTTGTTGTGCTAAATAAAAAATCATATCCTGTGGTAAAATATACATAATTTGAACCAATTGCATCATCTTTAGCTTGTAAGGTAGTTTTAATTGATATATCAGAATTATTATATACATCTAATAAACTATTATTAAAATCATTTTTAATATTCATCGTATCTAAATTTATTGTTCTAATAGTATATGTATTATCAGCTATTGCATCCCCTGTTTGAATTATCCCATTATTTACTTTATATAATTTTAATGCACCACCAATATACAATTCAAGCCAACCATTATAAATTACATTTAATTCTTTTGATGTAATTGTTACACTAATTATTTCAAATGGTTGATATGGAACAAATGCTCTAACTTTATCAGTAGCAGGGCCTGCTGGTGCTGTTACCCATGTTATCTGACTACCTGATAAAGTATCTATAATATAAACATCATTATTATAATTAATAGTATATTTAGCTTTGAGATTAACAAGAGTATCATCATAATACCAACTTGTTCCTATATAATAAAGATCTATATAACAACCATCTTTTTGTTTAAAAATATATCCTGTTAATGCACCAGTTGCAGTCACATATTGATATAAAACATTATTTTTAATATAGTATTCTCCAACAATTGGTGTCATATTATTATATTTATAAAATATATATGGTTCATCATTAATATTCTTTAAAAATGTATTACTAGATAAATAATTGGTAAGTACACCAAAACTATAATAACCTTGGTTCATAGTAATGTATTTTGTAATGTATGTTGATGAATATAATTCAATGTTTGTTGATGAATATAATACAGTACCAATAAAACAATTATAATATTTTGACCATCTAGTTATTTGTATTACATCATATCCTATTCTAATTATTTCATTTCTTTCTAACCCAACTCTTCTATCCATACCAGTTCTAGAAATATAAACATATGCAACATCATTTACAATATTATATGTAATGTCGCAATTTATAAAAATTGGTTTATAGTCATAAATATAAACATCTGCTTTTTCAAAATCTAAATTATATAATACTTGAATACCTGTTGTTGTGTTTCCTAATTTAATATTAAAATGTCTCTTATTGTCTGATGTAATAAATATAAAATAATTAAATTTCTGCAATGTTAAATCATCAATATATATTCCATTTATAGTTTCAATATATTTAATATAAGACCATGGATTTAATATTGATTTAATATATTTTTCACTATCTGTTTCTATTAAACGGGTATTTGTTGTATTTAATACTTCATTAAAATTGTAATATGTATCTGAATCAATAGTTATATCATTTGTTGTATCTGAAATTAATGTAATATATTGAAAAGTAGCATCTACATTATAATAATTAGCATCTACATTATTATAAACATAAGATACATCTCCAACTATTGTTTTAACATACCAATTTACATTATTATTATATCTCATTGGTTCTGTTAATGGAATGGTATTTGCGTTATTTGCAATTCTTCTTGGTATACATTTGTTTGTTGATGGATTTTTATTAAGATATAACCATAATATAATTTTTTCATTATTTGCTCTATATAATTCAATCATATTGTAATAATCAAACCCAATTGTCTTTTTTGGTAATAAATTTATTACATAATATGTATTTGGTCCAACTGTTTCAGTGCTTATAGATATAAAAGGACATGAGGTTGTTAATGATGTTGAAATTAAAACTCCTGGTGTAGTTGAATGAATAATGTTAGTAATTCTAATATTAGCAACTGCATTAGTATATGCATCAGCAGAATCATCTATATAAGTTAAACTATCACCAGTATAAGTAACCATAGCGTCAACACTTGTATTAGTAAATTTATAGTTATTTGTAACTGGTAATGTTGTTAAAATAATTGGTCTATATGATTGAGATGCACCTGCGCCTGTTGTAATTTCATAATAAGTAGTTGTATAAATATAATCCTTTTGTGGTTCTAAATAAATAGTTAATTTATCTGTTGATATACTATGTAATAATTTAGTATATAATAATGTTGCTCCAGTATTATCATAAATTGATACTACATATTTATAAGTTGTATCTATATCAAAAGCTACTCCTGATGTTATAATATTTGCTATTTGATTATAAGATTTATTATCAAATTGTTTTTGAAATTTATATCTATCAGGGTATTTATAAGTAGTTGGTTGAATTCCTGTATTATTGTAATATACTAAATAATTACCATTTGCAAATGTTGTTGTATCTATATTTTTGAATTGAAATTCATATTCATTACTTGTATTTTTAAATATTAACCAACTATTAGGATTTGTTATATCACTTACATTTTCAAATGGATTATAAAAAGAAATTGCATCATATGTTATACTAACTGGTGGTATTTTATCATTACTAGGAGTATTTTGCGCCAGTGTTAAACGTAATTGAGAGTTATCTATATCAGTTGTAAAATAAACATAATAATAGCTTGAACTAAATATTTTGCATATACTTTTCCCATATGTTTGTAACATAACTGTATTACCTTTACCTATTATAAATTCTAAAATAATTGTTTTTGATGTATCTATATCAATCCCATTTATCTGAATAGGATTATTTAAATTATAATGATATTTATTATACATATCAATTGATTTTATATTATATATTGATGGTTCATAAGTATTAGTTAATGTATATTGAGTATTATTATTTATAGCATTAAATATATTAGTATCAGAACCTACACCAAGTGCATTTACTGTTTCATAATAAATAGTTTTTTGAATATTAAATACTATATTTTTACAAATATGTAATGTTATAATTGTTCCATCATATGTTAAAAATCCAGTTTGATTATCAATTGATACAATATATTGTGTTGTATAATCTCCTGAAACAAATGTTGCAAATGGTGGAGCTGGAGTTGATGCTGTTAAAGTATATACATATAGATTAGATAAGGCAAATTTAAAATTATTAGTTGCATTAACAGATATATTAGCATCTGCTAAATCTAATTCTAGTTTTAAACAATTATAATTAATACCATAAAAGTTCTCAGAAAATATTTTATTAAATTTATAATTATCAGTTGTTATAATAGTTCTATTATCTGCTATTAAGTAATCTGGTAAGGTAAAATTGTTATTTATTTTATTACTTATAATTGATACAGCTCCGACTAAATTATAATAACAATTTGTATTATTATAAGGTGTTTTATCATAAACTGGTTTATATTTATAAGGATCTAATTCTCCAGTTGAATATATTCCTGTTACTGTTCCTCCTGTAGTCTGTGAATAATTAATTGTTTTCCCATCAACAGTTGCTTCTTTAATATAATTATATGAAGCAATGGATGAGAAATTATAAATATTAATAGTATTTGATGTTATATTATATTGATTTGTATCATTAATTAAATGATAATATTTAGATTTCATTTGATATTCATTATTAAATTCTTGAGGGAAATTTTTATTATTAACTATCTGTAAAGCAGATAAATTACTATTAATATTATTTAACATGTTGATACTATATGAGCTATATCTATCTAAATATTTAATAATAATTGGATTTATTTTAACATATGGTCTATAACAATGCCATGGGGAATTAATAATTTTCATAGTAGCTGTATTGTATTTATACCCTAATGCACTTATCATTGTATTATCTACACTAAATGTATTACCATCTCTATTTGTAAAATTATATAAACTTGTAGCTAATATTGTGTATGAATCAAAATCAACTAATGTTGTATCTGTTAATCCAATTTTTATATCAGATAAATTTGATGTTAATGTATAATTATTTAATAATTTAGTATGAATTGCTATTTCTTGCAGAGTTTTACCTAATTTATAACCTGTATCAACATAATCTAATATTTCTGTATATGAATTAACATATTCATTTTGTGAAGTTTCAATTAAATCAACTACTGATTTATAAATATCCTCATAAATACCATCATATTCAGTTTCAACAATTGTTCTAATTGTACTTATATATTTCTGGTCGCTTAATAATAAATTATCAAAATGCGATGAATATAAATTTAATCCATTTCTTATTAACTGATTACAATCTAAATAATGTATTTTAATAATTGATTGATTATCTATATATATATTAAATGATTCTTCACTACCAGGATACGAATTTACTCCACCGGCCTCACTTGCTTTCATTTTCGGAAAATTATTCATTATAAATACATAATCGCCTGTTGTTTTTAAAGCTATAATAGTTGGTTTTTGTATCATATAATCATTTGTTTCACAAGTTTGAGTATTTAATGATGTGTAATTATATAAATTCGGTAAATATGAATTCTCAAAAATAACAGCATCAAGACCATTTGCATTAATAGTTGTAGTATAAGAAGTAATATCCCCATCAAAATAACAATACAAATAAATTGTATTTAAATCTGTTTTCTTAATTACTGATTGAATGTAAGGATAATAGTAACCACCAGATGGATTAATTGTTTTTAATCTAATTGTATTACCTGTTGTAAATAATGCTAGTTCACCAGGTGTTAAAGAAGCTTTTTTAATTTCAATAAATGGAAAAGTTTCTAAAATAGGTCTATTACAATCTCCATTAGAAATATTTATTGTTGTAGTAGGAAGAACCCAATATGTTAACTCAATTTTATCGTAATTAGTATATGATATTGGTATTGGTGTAAAGCCCACTATAGTTGTTCCATTATAATAACAATCATATGTTTCTATTTGATTATTTAATGTATATTTCATAATTATATTATATGATGTATCAAGAGGAATAAATATTGTAGCATAATTAATAAATAAGTTGGTTCCATCTGATTTATCAAATAATTTAATATTATTATAATTAATTGTTCCAGGTGCATCTGTTGGATAAATTACAGGAACAGACATTTTAATTGTTTCATGTAAAAATAAATAATAAGCATTTAGTTTTATATTTTCTATCGTATAAATTGATGTATCAAATACTAAATATACAAATGTATCATCAATTGAATAACTTAATACATTAATGAATGATTTAGTATTATATAATTCTAATTTGAATTCAACAAGATTAGTATTATAATAAATATAATTTGTTTTTGATTTATATATAGCAATAGTATTATCATTTTTAAAAATATAAGTTGTTGGACCAAATAAATAATAAACATTTTCATATTTTAATTCATGGAAATAATTACTTGTATTAATATCTGTTTTTGCTGTAGTTAAATAATCTTTAATATTATTTTTCTCTAACTGTAGGGGATTTAATAATAATGGAACATAACCAATATAACTTTCCATATAAAATAATTCTAATAGATAATGCTTGATTATTTCTTTATCAATATAATATAATAAATCAATATTGTAGTAAAATAATAATCCTTTAAAATCTGGTAAAGTTTGTAGTTTTGATATATTATAATATCTTTGATACATAAAAGCAAATATTTTATTATAGAAAAATTTAATAAATCTAAATTCTGAAAAATATTTTTCTTTTAAGGTATCGTATAATTTATTTACAATAATACAATAAACATTAAATATATCCTTTGGTTGTTCTTCTATATTTACAATATAATTGTATGTGCTTGAATAAATTGTATTAAATTCAGTATTCCATTCGTCATTATTGAACCCAATTGTTGAATTTCTTTTCTTAAATCTATCTTCAACCACTTTTAATTCTATCCAAAATCTTTTAATACTCTCAACTGATGATGTAAAATTTACCAAATCATTTGTAATAATACTTTCCTTTGAAAAATAATTCTTCTTAAATTGATAAAATAATAATATTTCTAATTGTTTATTATAATCTAATTTACCTAAATTTATTAATAAATTATCAGTCCATTCAGAATTACTATTAGTATCTGGGAATGTAACATTAATATTTGGTTCATTTAATGTATTATTATTTGTATTAATAATTAATTTTAATTTATCTAATGAGGTAGTAGTTGATGTATCATTAACTGTAAAAATATTATCAGTTCCAACAATTGTATAAGTCACTGACAAATCATTAGCAGTTGTTATTATCATGTCAGTAGTTAAAGTAAATGGTAGATTTAATGAAGAAATATCAACAGTATAAATTGGGTAATCCCCTGTAATTGTTTCACCGCCTAATAAATTTGCATCAGTTAAAGTTAAACTATAAATTGAATCGGTAGTGATTGTTGCAATTTTTTTATAAAAATTAAAAGTCTTTTCAAATGATGGATTTAAATCAGTTATAATATATTCATAGACTAAAGATGTTTTTGTAATAGTATTTTGTTTGATTTTATCAATACTATCAACTGTATCTACATTAAAAGTATTAATATAATTTTCAACTAAATAGACATCAGATATTGGATCATTTTTATAATTATATAAAACATCAAATTCATTACTCATGAAATTATAATAACTACTATCAATAGTGCTATCAAATTTTTGAATATTTTGATAGTCATTAATAATTTCGTCTTCAACTATCTTAGTAATATAATTATCAAATGAATTTTGTGTTAATAAATTTTGTTTATATCTATCTTTACCATTTAATAATTTATTTAATGTTAATTTATCAAAATTATCAGTTAAATTTAATACAGTTGGTATAATATCATGGACGTAAAAATTATTCATATTAAATGAATAAAAAATAATATTAGTATCATCGCTAATATTTGCTGAAGCTAAATCTATAAAATATTTTTTAAGTTCACTAAATTTAAATTTAAATTCATTATAGGATAAATCTGGTAATTCTAAAAATAAATCTGGTATTAAATAATATTTATTGCTGTAAATAATTAAATATGTTTCATTATTATCATAAATCATTTCGTTTACATTAGCATCATTTGTAGTCGATGTTGTTGTTGTTGTTAATTTTTCAAGCATCTGAAAATATGGAATTTGAACTTTTAACCAAACTTTACCTAATAAATGAATATCTTTTGGTATTTTAACAAATGTTGTTTCATTCCATTTCATACCAATATTTTTTAATGCTATTTCATCTTTAATAAATATTTCTGGGGCAATATACATTTTCTTAAAATATGTTATTGTTGATGATGGATCTAAATTTAAATATAAATGTTCGTCTCGATTAACTAAAATTTGAAGATCAGCTGTTGTTAAATATTCTTGTATATTTTGCATTATTAGTTAAAAATAGATTTTTTCTTTATATTTATAATGAAATATAAATTGAAAGTAATCGTTTTAGAACACTGTCCTTATTCTATTGCTGCCGTAGAATTATTAAATAATTATAATATACCTTTCGAAAAAATCTTAGTAAAACAAAATAATAAAGAAAAATTTAAAACTGAAGAAATATCTACATTTCCACAAATTTATATAATTAATAATAATGAAGAATTATTAGGCGGATATTCTGATATTGAAGAAATTATTAATATTATTAATAATTCCAAAAATTTAGATAAAATCAAAGATAAATTAAATATTAAATATTCTAAATTTGATAATAAAAAAATACTTAGAATAATTGAAATATTTGCTTCTCATTTAAAAAAATAATTAATTTAATATAAATTTTTTATTTTTAAAAGTCCCAACAATATTTGATGAAGCATTATAAATTTTCCCATTTTCTTTATTTTCATAATAATAATCTGTTCCATTTATAACAATTTTGTCAAATATAATTTCTTCATAACTATTATCATTCTCCTCTGTTTTAATTTCTGATACTTGAATTGGAGCTTCCTCATTTGTATCTGCTTCTGATAATTTATTTAAATATTTTTCTTTTAACATCTCAAGATTTAATTTTTCACCTTTAGCAATTTCTTCTAATAGTTTATTAACATTTTTCGCATATTCTTTATTTAGTTTACTACAATAATTATCAATTAATTGTGAAAATGTTTGAATCTCGTTTTGAATTTTTTTTGAGTATTTTAGTTTCTTCATTAATAATATATTTATTAATGAAAAAGATTTAATATCAATTTTTCTATACTTCAATCAATTTTTATGGTTTTTTGATTTTATTATTTATATCATAAAATATTTGAAATATCTACATAAAATTTTAATAAATCTGTTTTTGTCTTCCTCATCATCATCCTTTTTTGGTGTGTTGACTTCTTTAGGTTGCGTTATTTTCTTTTTTATTTTAACTATATTATTACTTTTAATCAATCCTTTAGCCCAACATTCAAACAAATATTTTGGTGGGTCTAGGCGATGATTATTATCCTTATTTTTCATTAAATATAATAAATTATAAATTAATTTATTATATAATCAATTTTTCTTTTGGTTTTTATAAAATATGACATTCAGTATTTATTGGCGGTGTAAAAGGTATTTCAAGATGATTATAAATTCTATTTATCCAATTATTATCATCTATTAAATAATGTAAATCTTTATCATGTAAATCCATATTAATAAAATCTTTATCAAACCATATATGAATTGTTTCTTTAGTATCTAATTTATCAAAATTCTTATTAAAATTATTATTATGACATATTATTAATGCCGTAATATTTTTAAAATAACTATTTTCAAAAATCTTATCATGATACTTATGTATTTCATCCGGACAGACTATAATACGAAAATTACCTGCATTATTTTCTTCATCTTCTTTTTGTAAATAAAAACCATATTCTACAAATGGTTCATTAATATCATATAAATAATTATTATATAATTTATTCTTGTTAGGTAGTTTATTTAATACCTGAGATACATTTTCTGAATCTCCAATTATAAAAAACTTTGGTTGATTTATTTCCATTAAAATATAAATTTAATATTGTTTTAAATAAAAAATTGATTTTATTAACCAAAGGTTTAAAAGAAATAATAGAAATAATAATAATGTTTTTAGTAGATAAATACAAAAATGAAATTATGCCTTCTTATGATATTGTTGATAAATTATTAAATTCTTTAAATACACATAATCAAATATATTCAAATATAGATAATGTAGTTAAGCAATCAGATAAAGCTTTTAAAGATATTATAAATAATATAGAACATGGTAATTGGAAATATGCAAACATGCCACATCTATTATTTTACGGTCCTGATGGTTGTGGCAAAGAGTTCATTATAAATAATTTATTACAAAAGATATTTACAAAAAGAAGTGTTGAAGTTCAGGAAACAGAATATACTATTAATGGTTATAGTAATACTAAAACAAAAGTTATGATTAAACAATCAAAGCATCATATTATTATTGAACCAAATAATAATGGTTTTGATAAATATTTAATTCAAGAAATAATTGAAGAATATGCCAAAACAGAAATTTTACATGTTTTAAAATACAAACATCTTTATAAGATTGTTATTATTAATACAATTGATAATCTTAGTTATTACGCACAAGCATCATTAAGAAGAACAATGGAAAAATATGCTGATAGTTGTAAATTTATTTTTGTTTCAAATCAATTGTCTAAAATTCATGAGCCACTTAAGAGTAGATGTTTAATGGTTCGAGTTCCTCTACCTTCTAATGAATTATTAACAAATATTGCAATGAATATTGCACTTAAAGAAAATATTCAATTAAAATCATCAGATATATTAGAAATTGTAAATAATTCAAATAATAATATTAATAAACTTTATGGATATTTAGAACTTAAAAAATTCAAAGTTCCTTTTACTCCATCATGGGATAGAATTATTATAATTATAGTTGATGAAATATTAAACAAAAAAAATTATAATATTAAAAAATTACCTGATTTAATAAAAGAAATTAGGGATTTATTATATCAACTATTTATTACTAATATTGATTTTCATATTATTATTAAAGAAATTATGAATGTTATTATATTAAAAATTACAGATAATGAATGTAAATATAAGATAATAGAAGAAACATCTAAATTTGAAAATAGAATATCCCAAGGGACAAGACACATTATACATCTTGAAGCATATTTAATAAAAGTAATACAAATAATTAATTCAGATTCAAATTTATAAAATATTTAAAATCCATATTAATATATATATTATATGGACGAAATTGAAACAAAAATAAATATGTTATATGATTTTATTTATTCAAAATCTTATAAAGATAATTTAAAAGATTTTAAAATAGATGAAGGGCAAATTTCGATTGATGATATTAAAATAAAATATGAAGGTGATAAATATGAAGATATATTGGCTGAATTATTTTCTTCTAAATTTAAAATGATTGATTATAATATTAATACTAATAATTTAATATTAAAAAGATATAGTGATGGATTATCTATATCATTATTTATATCTCCATATGATTTTAATGATAATCTAGAAGAACTCAATAACCCTAATAATAATGATTGTTTATTTTCTTATATTCTTAGTAGTTTAGTTTTATCTAGAAAAACAAAACATATTGCTTTACCTATTATCAATATTGATGTTAAATTTTCACAAATGAATGATATAATTAAACCATATGAAGATATTTATAAAAAATTTATGACAATGATTAAAGAAGAACAAATATCAAATATATTTTCAGTAAGAGTTAAAGAAAATTTCTTTAAAAGTGTGCCTTTAACTGAATTTATACAATCAGATAAATGTAATAATAAAAAATTATTATTTCAAGTAATTCACACATTAGCTGTATTACAAAAAGAACATCCTGGATTTAAACATAATATGCTTAATCCTTCAAATATATATGTTTATCTTAAAAAGGATGAAAATGATATTTATCATTTTAATAATGAAAACTATTACATTCCAGATAATAATTTCGAAATTAAAATTACTAATTTCCTTGCATCAAATATAACTAAAGGTGATACTATGTATGGTTCTAATATTGAAGGTCCATTAACTGTTCCATTTTTTGATGATAGTAATGCTTATTTTGATCTTCATTATTTTTTAAATAATTTTTTAAAATTAGTTGATAACATGGATGAAGAAACAATGGAATTTATGGACAAAGTTATACCTGAAAAATATAGAACAAATAAAACCATGTATTTAAGAGAGAATGAAGAATTATTTGTTCCAGAAGAACTATTAAATGATAAATATTTTAAAGAATTCACCAAAGAAATTAAAATTGAAAGAACAATGTCAGCTGATAATTATTATACTAGTCATAAGAAATCATCTATTGTTAGAAAATCTTCTATATCAGGTAAAAGAAGAGTTAAACAAGATATGAAAGGTGGAGCTACATTTTATCATCCTCCAATTAAAACACCTTCTAATACACCATTTATTTCAAATGATGCGAAGAATGTGTATAAAAGAGATTTAGACAAATCACAACCTGAAGTTAAGAAAGATGATAAAGATTCAAATCTTATAATGAGACAGGAAATTAGGAACAATCCATCTTTTGCTAAACCTTTTAAAGTCAAAGAAAAACCAACATGGGATCCTGAATATAAACCATTACCTAAACCTGCATATGTTCCACAAGCTAAAAAGCATTATCCTGAAAAATCTGAAAAACCTGAAAAATTTGAGAAATTTGAAAAACCAGAAAAAACATATAAAAAAGAAGAAATATCAACTACTGATGATGAGGATTCAGAGGATTCAGATGATTCAGAGGATAAAGAAGATGAAAGTATTTTAAGTACTGATAAAAATGAGAATATTGATGATTATTTAGAAAAAATGTATGAAGAAAAACAAGAAAATAAAACTTATAAAAAGTTTGATTCTGATAAGAGAAATAAAATATATAATGTTGAAGAAAAACAAAATAAATATGACAAACAATATTCACCTTCATTTAAGAAAGATTATGATCGTCCACAAGACAGACCATATTCACCACCATTTAAGAAAAATTATGATAATCAAGATAACCGTCATGATAGACCATATTCACCACCATTTAAGAAAGATTATGAACGTTATGACAAACAGGATAGACCAGATAGACAAGATAGACCACCAAATTATCAAAAAAATATAACAGAAACACCTGTTATTGCTGAACAAAAGATGTATCAACCAGTTCCTAATATACCACCTGGTGCACTTCATACACATCCAAAATATGCAAATCCTGCCTTTATTCCCATTGATAATCAAATAACATATCCACCTGCATTTGTTCCAGATTTGGCAAATTATTTTCCATTCAATGGAATTCCATTAAATAGACCAAATGAATTACCATTACAAAAAGTATATAATATTAATTTAGGGGCACCTGGTCATCATCATACATTACTTAATCAAATTTATCAAGATGTATTACCTGGTGAGCCAAATATTTATACTATGAATAATGTTTATGAAAGAATGCAAATTATAAACTTATTACGTAATTCTATGATTAAACATCATGACGGTGAAGACATGACACTTCAAGCAGGTCCTAAATCTATTTTAGAATATATTAAAGTTTTAGAATTTAATCCATATTCATTAGGTAGAAATAGATACAAGACAATCCCAATTAATTTTCTTCTCTACAATGGTGCATACCCTGTTAGATATAATACTGATACAAGAACTGTAGAAATTGCAAAACAGGCAATGGGTGTTAATATTAGAATTTATATGTTAAACAAGGGAGCATTAAATTGTAATATAGACCCTGCATTAGACTGTCATAATTTTGATGTATGGAGAGAATTATCATATTATAAATATATAAAAGAAACTATCTTACAACAAAAAATCAGTCCTAATTTTATTAGTATGATTTTATATAAATTAGATAAGATTTCAAAGATTAATTATAAAGAATTAGAAGATGTAATTAAAACACATGTTGAATATGATATTATTTTAAGAAACTTAAATAATTACAAGGAAATTAATAAATTTCTTACATTTAAGAATGATGAATTGAAGAAATTAATAGGCCAAGCAACCAATTCAATTCAACCATTAACCTCAACTGTTCCAACTTTATCATTAGACTTATCAGAAGATAGTAAAGTCAGTTTATTGGCATTAACTGAAGCTCCTACATTTAATTTAATTGAATGGGCTAGTCCAACATATGAAAAGAAGGGTGCTGTTGCTAAACAAATTACAACTGGTTTTCATCCAACAGAAGTATGGAGAAGTGTTTTGTTTCAATTAGTATCATCATTAGCAGTATTACAAGAAAAGAAAATATTATTTAGAAACTTTAGTATTGAAAATAATATATTTATTAAAGATTTATACAAGGACCCTAATAATATTGGTCATTGGGTATATAAAGTAAATAATATTGATATGTATGTTCCAAATTTTGGCCATTTAGTTGTAATTGATAGTAGATTCGCAGATGTTAATCCAACATCTGGAATGACAGGTGTATTTAAAATAATATCACCTACATTATTTAGTAATAATGGTAATAATGTTCCAACTAATATAGATGAAGAAATATTAAATGATTTGAAGAGAATTATAAAGAGAGATAATTTTGTATCTGGAGGTGTTTATAGTGATTACGGAATGGTTCCACCTGATATTGATGTATTGAATTTATTAGATAGTATCTATAATTCAAGTAAATCTAGAATTGCCGATATTTTAATAGAATGCTTTCCACAATATTTTCATAATCGTGTTGGAACTTTATTAAATATAACAGAGAAAACTGGATTATCATTAACAGTTATGCCTAAATTAGTTCAGGGTAAATTAGCAGTTTATCAATCTAGATATGATGAATATACGTGGGTAATATTTAATAGAGATATAGACGGAAAGAAAAAAGAAATATTAATAAAGGATTCAAATGGAAAATTATATCCTAAAACAGTATTTAGCCATAGTTTAGTAGAACATCCAGAATCGAACAATATAATGCAAATAACAGAAAAGAATTTTAGATTAAACAAAGATTCATTAATTGATTCATACAATATTACTATGTAATTGGGTATTATGCATTATCCAACACTGTTATCACATAACACAATTTATAATTAAAATTTAATTATAATAATTAATTATAATAATATTATCTATATTATTATAATGTTATCATATAACTCATACAAACCAACAGATAAAGAAAGAGAATTTGTTGGCAAGTTAATAAATATTGAACCAAATGATATTTCATATAGATTCTTTAGCGATGTTAATGTGGAATATATTAATAATACATTAATTCAAATGGTTATGGATGAAACTTATAAACGTTATAATAAAAAAATTAAAATTCAACCACAAAGAAAACATATAGTTTATGCTGCAATGAGACATATTTATTTTAAAAATGTTAAAAATATTCTCCCTACAGATGAAGAAGTTGATAGATTAAATAAAGAAGTTTTAAGACAAATGTTAGGAACAGCTATAACTGAATTAATTGCTTATTTACGTTATATACATGATTATAATAGTATAATTCCAATGGATTTACCACAATCAGATAGTAAAAAACAAGGCCGTAATACAGCAAGCTTTACTAGTAATTTTGATTTTTAATTTTTTTATAAAAGTTAATATAATTATTAACTTTTATTAAATTATTCATATGAGTAAGGAACTGTTTAAATTGAAGATACTTAGAAGCTAATGGGTCTGTCTTTGTAGGCAGGGTTGGTGTAGACCATGATGGTAGCTCTTTGGGTGACAAGTGATTTCCAGCCGAGATCACCTGATGGGGTATCATTTTCATTGATGGGGATGATGGGCATGGTTTCATTTCTGGCAATGCATGTTCCGGGAGTGTAGTGGTAGTATTCCCAAACAGGGTCTGTTCCTCTTTGGGGGTTTCTAATGATGGCTGATGAGCCAACAACGTAGTTGCCACCAACAGTGGGGTCAATGGTGGTGTTAACATCGGCAACAACAGCACTGCAGAATTCGAAGACATCACCGTTGGGGTCATTGGGCATACCAGTGGTGGGGTTAACACCGCCGATGGGGATTTGGTTTTCCCATGTAAGAGCAATATCGTTGATGCGTTCAAAGCCAGCAATTGAGGTAGGTAAACGAGCAAGATTGGTGAGGGAGGTGCCAGTGGTGTAGACGTATGAGCGACGGTCAACATAGAAGACTAAGACTTCGCGTGAGAACATAACGCTGGTGTGGCGGTTAACAACAGCGTTGCCTTCGAGGAATTGGTTGGTTTGGCTAAGAGCAGCTGAGAGAGCATTGGTAGCGGGGCGAGCACCCATAACACCAGCGCTGACGGCAGCAGCAGCAGCGGTAGCACCAAAGTTGCTGAGACGAACGTTAATCATGGGGATTGATGTAACAGTTGGGCGGAGGTTTTGTGAGTATGGGTTGTAGGCAAAGAGGCTAGCAATGGGAAGTGTAGCGACAACTGTGGGACGGAATGAGAAGGCACTAAAGAGACGCTTGATGATGGTGCCGTCATGACGACCATAGACGAGGTCAGGGTTGTCATACTTGTTGAGACGGCAAACATCAACTGATGTCATGAATTCACGGAGTGATGGGTTGAAGTATTGACCGTTGCGGAGGTGAAGAACTGAGTTCCAGAGTTGGTTTTGGAGGTTGCAACGGTGGAGTAAATCAGCAACAGGGGTGCGGGTATCGCAAACAACGTCATTGGGGTCAGTGATTAAATTGTAGTAGAGTTCGTAGTCAGGACGAGTTGTGAGGGGTGAGCGGTTGTAGCGAGCCTTGATGATACCACTCATGTTGGAGTAGAGGAAGTGTTCATCAACAACTTTAATCTTGGGTAAGAAAAGAGCAGCAATAACTGGGTGGACATGGTCTCCAGGATTTTGGAGTGTCTTTTCGAAGTGAACACTTTGGAGGAAGGCGTCGTTAGTGCCGATGTATTGGATAGCTTGAAGAAGAACTTGAGCATGAAGGGGTCTTGAGGCTTCATTGAGCTTAAGGATTTCTTGGAGGTTGCGGTAATCGGGTTCATCTAACTTGAAGTAAGCATCTGAGCCTGATGTAGCATCTCCGAGGAGTTTCATCATGCTGGTCATGGGGATGATGACTTCTGATGAGTTTGAGCCAGCTAATTCTTGTTCATAGATGCGTTGGAATTCAGCAAATTCGGCTTCAGATAAGTGGTGCTTCTTGGCGTGAGCACGAGCCTTCATGAGGAGTTGGTGGAAAGGAATGTTTTGTTGAGCATACTTTTCACGAACAGCCATGGCGAATTTCTTGGCTGATTTAACGATTGATGAGTGGCGTTGCATGAAGACTTCTTGGATTTTACCAACAAGGTCTTCATCCTTGTAGCGTTGGCGTAAAGCTAAAAGAGCATTGGTAAATTGGTTTTTGTTTTGAAGCTTGAAAAGATTGGCAACTTCCATATCTACAGTGCTTCCTGATCTAACTGATGCGATTCTGCGAGACATATATATATATCTTATAATAGAAAAAAAATTTAATACTTTTTAAACTTAACTTTTTAAAGTTTTTAAACTATTTTTTATATTTTTATAATAAAAATTTATATATATTATTTATCATAAGCTTTTTTATACATTTTTTAATATTTTTTTATAATAATTTTTATGGCAATTTTTATAAAAAAGATTGATTTTTTATTTTATAAAGAATAAATTTTTATATTCTTAATGAACTCTAATTCTAATTCAAATTTATGGATTAATAAATGGAAACCTAATGATGTTGGTGATATTGTAGGTAATAAGCAGGCTGTTTCTAAAATTGATGAATGGATATCTAAATTTGATAAACATAATAATAATGCAATTATTATCAGTGGCTCTCACGGTATAGGTAAAACATTAGCAGTGGAACTATTATTAAAAAAATATAATTATACAAGTAAGGTTATATATCCAGATGAATTAAAAAATTTTAGAAATGGAAATGATACTGAATTTAATGATTATTATAATTATGATAATAGTGTATTTTCAAAATTCAAAATGAAATCAAAAGAAAATTCATTAGAAAATAAGAAAATTGCAATTGTATTTGATGAGATAGAATCCATTAGCCTTAGTAGTGAAAAAAAATATGTATTCAATATATTTAAAACAAATGCTAAAAGTAAAAGTTTTCCCCTAATATTTATTTCAAAAACTAATCATAGTAAATTATTAAATGATCTTAAAAAATATTGCACTGAAATTAAATTTTATTCACCATCCTCATATGATTTAACAAAATTCATACAAAAAATATGCAAAGAAGAACATATAGAGGTAAAAGATTATTCTTCACTTGAAAAAATAATTCAATTTTCACAATATGATGTAAGAAGATTAGTTAATATATTACAAGAATATAGTTATAATTATAAATCATTAAATAATGATGATGTTGATAAATTTATTGAAAAATCAATTGATAAGGATACTAGTGTAGGTTTATTTGAAGCATCATTAGAATTATTAAATAATGAAAATAATTTTGATAAAATTTATAAATTATATGAAATAGATAAAGTATTAATACCATTAATGGTTCATGAAAATTATTATAAAAAAATAATTTCATCAAAAAACAAAAATTCATTTGAAGAACAAGTTCAGCAGATGGTCGATATTAGTGAATCAATTTCAATAGGAGATACTATTGAAACAAGTATATATACAGACCAAAATTGGTATCTACAGGATATTCATGGATTTTATACTTGTTATAATACAAGTTATATGTCAAGTAAGATGAATAGAAAAATAACACCATCTGAAATTAAATTTAGCACAGATTTAAATAAAACATCATTAAAAAATATTAATAAAAAAAATATTATAAATTTGGAAAAAATTATAGGTAAAAGAACAATTGAAGAAATATTATTATTATGTAGATTATCAAATCATATGATATCAACAAAACAAACTCAATATATTTTAGATATTTTAAAGATTTATAAAGATGATTTTGATATAAAAGATTTAGAATTATGTTTAAAAATTGACAAAACAATAGATTTCATAACTTTATCTACAAAAGAAAAAAAAGAAATAAATAATCTAATTGAATAATAATTTAATTATAAATAATCTAATTGAATTATTAATTTAATAATAATTTCTTTATATTATTAATGGAAATTAGTATAGATATAGTTCTTTTATTATTAATATCTTTTATATTTGGTGTATTAGTTGGTTCAACTATTAATAAAAAACCTGCTGAACATATTGTTAATCTCGATGATTCTCGTAAAGTGGAATTATCTAAATGTTGCACTGATCCTAAATGTTATAGTAAACCACCTCATTTAAGAGATAATTGCACCAAAAATAAAGAAGATGCTAAAGTTGAATTAGATAAAGAATTCAAACAAATGTACACCCAAGAAGAATATTATAAAAAATTAGAAGATTTAGGTATTACTAAAAATGGTGAACTTACTAATAAAAAAATAGATGATGCATATTATGCAAAAATGAATCAAAAAATTGTAATTAATAAAGCATTAGACGAGAAGGTAGATAGTAATATTAGAAAAGATGATCAGGACGAAGTAAGAGGATATGATGTATCATCATTAGCTCCATATATTAAATAATTTCTAATAATTTAATAAAAATCGATTTAAACTAAAAAAATATATTTTAAATAAATTTATTTTTCTAGTTATTAATATAAATGAATTCTGCATGTATGATAGAACTTAAAAAAGAATATACATTATTGTTATCTCAAATATTAATACCAATTATTTTAGAAGGGCTTCAACATTTATATAATGAATCAAAAAAAAATAGTAATAAAAATAACATTTTAAAAACATTCCAATTATTATTAAAAGCAATTCCTTCATGGGATAGTGATATAATTAGAAAGGAAATTGAAAGAATTAGCACTAAAACAAAAGAATATCCATGGATGACAAAATTAATTCAAACAGTTTTTAAATTAAATATTATGATTAATGGTTTAGAACCATCAGAAGTAATGAAAAAAGATATTGATATGTCTTTATTTATTCATTCTATTTATATTGAATGTGCTCGTCAATTTTGGATGGACCCATTTTTATTTTATCATGAATATTCATCATTAGAACAAAAGAAAAACTATTGTGAAATTATGAAAATAATTGAATGTTGTATTGAAAATGCGATTAGAAGATTATTACCATTAAATGCTATATTTGAAAAATTCTTAGGTCAACAAACATTTAATGGAAAATCTTTAGATTTATTTGAAGCTTATAATATGCCGTTAATTTTAGATATGCCAATTGAACTTGAGAAGGAGAAGGAAAAGGAAATAGAAAAAATAGAAATTCAAGATATACCAGAACAAAATAGAATTGTAGGCGGAGGTTTTGATAATAATATTCAACAAACTAATAATATTATACAACCAGTTAATGATATTATACAACAAAATCCAATTCAAAATGGTTTTATTGGAGGTTTTAATAATGAAACAAATGAACATAATATTAATGAAAAAATATTAAACATTATTAATAAAAATAGTATTTTATCTGATTCTAATGAAAATAATCATTTTACTGTAAATAATCATTCTGCTAATGATATGCAAAATCCAATGATGCAAAATCAAATGATGCAAAATCAAATGATGCAAAATCCAATGATGCAAAATCCAATGATGCAAAATCCAATGATGCAAAACCCAATGATGCAAAACCCAATGATGCAAAACCCAATGATGCAAAACCCAATGATGCAAAATCCAATGATGCAAAATCCAATGATGCAAAATCCAATGATGCAACCTAATAAACAATATGCTAACAGACATCATTCTGATAGAAAATCATCATCTACATTAAAACGTATAGTTCATGAATCAATTAGACAAACACAAAATACAGCAACTAAAACAAATTCAAATAGTGATATTAAAAATAAAATATTAAAGGACCTTGATTCTGATACAATGACATATAATCCAGAAGAAAATGCTGAGAACTATCAAGATATATTTTCAAACAGTGATATGAAACATACTGTTAATACAAATGAAAAGATGGAAAAGAAATCAAGAGAGAAATTTTTTAATAACTATCTTAATATCTAAATTAAAAAAATTATATGTGTTGAGTTTGGTACCAAACTTATATATAAGAGGGTAATAATTTATCAATAATTGCATAACCAATTGAAACAGTCATTGAAACAACTAATATTTCAATATCATTTAAAGCACTTGAAGGTATATAGCGGATTGCTATAAAAGCAATTAAACCAATTAAAAAATATTTAATAATTCTATTATCCATTATATTATAATATAAATAATTTTATAAAATAAAATTATTTAAATCATATTATTATATAATCAATTATAATGATAATTCAAGTTATATTATTTGCGATTATAATTATTATTTGGTTACAATATCCACAAATTAAGAAAAGTGATGAAAACAAACCATTATATATAAAAATATTTGATACTGTTAAAATACCTATAATTGTTATATGTTTTATAATTATTATTTATCAAATGTCAGGTATTGATATGAGTTCTTATAAAGATGATTTTACTAAAAAATTAGAGGTTTATATGTCAGTTCCTAAATTTTAGTTTAATTAATTTTATAAATAAAATCTATAGATTAATAATATGACTACTAAGAATATTAGATATGGAAATAACAGTCTTTTAATAAAAAAATTTGATATAAAAAGTATGCCAGATTTCGTAACAATTGCTATGATTGCCAAACGAGCTTCTGGTAAAAGTTTTTTAACGCGTGAAATTTTATTTCATATGCGTGATATACCCAATGCAATTGCTATTAGTAAAACAGAAAAACTAAACAAATTCTATTCTGAATTTATTCCTGAATTATATATTTATGATGAATATAATAGCACAATCTTAGATAAAATTTATCAACGTCAAGAGCAAATTAGTAATGATAATGATAGACGTCGGAAAGAAGGAAAAAAAGAAAAAGATGGTCGTCTTATTTTAATTATGGATGATTGTATGAGTAGTAAGGGAACATGGGTTAAAGAACCTCAAATATCAGAATTATTTTTTAATGGTCGTCATTATAAAATGTCTTTTATTTTAACTATGCAATTTAGTCTAGGTATCCCACCTGAAATGAGAAGTAATTTTGATTTTATTTTCTTATTAGCTGAGGATTTTATTAATAATAGAAAACGTTTATATGAACACTATGCAGGTATGTTTCCTGACTTTAATACTTTTTCTCAAGTATTTTTAGACCTTACTGAACATTTTGGATGTATGGTTATAAATAATCGTATTCATAGTAAAGATATTACTGAAAAAGTTTTTTGGTATAGAGCAAAAGAAACACCAACATTTACAATTGGTTCTAGAAAATATAAAAAATATCATGATAAAAAATATGATAAAAACTGGAATAAAAAAATTGAGGTCTTTGACCCAACTATGTTATTATCAAAACGTAAAAAAGCTTCAAACTTAATTATTGAAAAAATTCATTAAATAATTAAATATTAAATTATGATTTAATATTTAATTAATATATTATTTAATTATCTGAAGGTTGTTCGAGACCAGCGGTTTCTTCTTGTAATTTGGAATGACTTTCAGTGCATTCCTTAAGTCTATCTTCTAATTTCTTAAGTTGAACATCAATATTATCTAAGCATGTAGTTAGTGTTTTAGCTTCCTCTACAGTCTTAGCTTTGCTTAACTTTTTAGTAAGTTCATCCTTATTTTCTTGTTGAGACTTGATGTTATCATTAATGTTATCCATCATCTTTTCTGTCTTTCTCATTTCATGAAATAATTTGGCATTTTTCTGGCTATCTTCATGGCCCTTCATAATAGCATTCAATTGTTCATTGGCATATTCAGAATCACCAGCTGCAGCAGAGTTTGGTGCTGGATCAAATGGAAGAAAATCACCATTGAGTTCACCTACAAATACATGAAAACGATTGTCTTCTTGTTGAACTTCCTTTGCACGATTCTGAGCTTCTTCGAGGGTCATATAGACACCAGCAAGACGGATACCGACTACAGTTATTTTATCATTTTGATCCTTTGAACGAAGAAATGAAAAACATCCCCAGTTTTGACCTTTGGGAATACCTGATATAAGCTTGCGTTGATACGATGTTGTAGACATATAATTATTATATATTTTATCTTTTAAAATGAAACTAATTTTATAAAATTATATATAATGGATAGTTTATATCATAAAAAATATTTAAAATATCGTTCAAAATATTTGGCTTTAAAAAATCAAATTGGTGGGACTAAATGCAGTAATTGTGGATATGAATCACCTAATTGCCTATGTAATTTTAGAATTCCAACATTACCTGATCTTCCATTAGATGTAATTATTTCTAGGTTGGATTTAAATTCTTTAATTTCACTTGCTCAATCAGACCCTGGTTTGTCTGACTATATCAATAGACGTTTTGGAAAAATATTAGAAAATATCAAAAGAAATTATCCAAAAGATATAAATTCAATTGATAGTTTTTTTGCAGTAATTAGAGAACATCCAGAATTTAATAATATAAGATATTTAATTATGGCGAAAGATGTATTATCAAAAAAAATATTACCTGAATATATTCCTAGAATGATTCACTTAGCAATTGATACATATAATGATCCAGAAGCACGTAGATTATTAGCATTCTCACTTGAAAATAATTATACTGAATCTATATCTAATTTAAATATGATATTAGACCTTGTAAGAAATAATAATGCAGCTATTATAAATGCAATAATTGATAAAATTAGAGAAAATGTTAATAGTGCAGAAGCTGCTAAGTTTATTGCTAATATTGATTATAACGCCAAAAAAATATTATCTGATAAAGATTCATTAAGATTAATTTTTCATTTATTAGATTATTACACAACAGAATTAGATGATTATGAATTTTATTATTATGGTGAAGAAAGAGGACCTTTAAGTACACTAATGTTAATTATAAGGGAATTAGCACCATATGAAATACAAAGTCTATTAATTATATTTTCTAATAGTGAAATACATAATAATAATATTAATCATATTAGAGATTTTTTGAAAAAACTTAATAGAGCTAGATTAGACCCTATGCATTATGCTAAAATGGTAGAACATTTTTCAAATGGTAATATGACTAATGTTCTTGAATTATTTAATTATATAGAATATGCTAAAAGAAGAAGATTATATGCACCAGATATAGATAAAATGTTTGAACAGTTTAAGAATAAACCATTTGTTCTTCAAACAGTAGCAGAGGCTAGTTATAAATGGTAATTATATTCGCTTCGCAAATGACTGCATTATAATTATCATAAAAAATATTTAAAGATAAAAGATTAATTTTAGGCTATTAAATTATCAGGAATTCTTATATTTAAATATTGGATTGCTTCTATTGGAATAAAAGCACCTATATTTCTTTTTTCAGTTTCACTTAATTTTGTATATATTTGAATTGCATTTTGTATAAAACCATTTAAACCTATTATATTTGTAGAAGAACGTGGATTCATTCTAAGTTCTCTTAGTTTACCTTTAATTTGTTCTATTTTTCTTCTAATTTCTTGTAAATTAGAAGAATATGCTACACCTTCAGCTGGAGCTCCAGCTGGAGCTGATGGAACTAATAATGATTGTGCTATTTCAGCAGGCGTAGCGAGTGCTATTTTTTTATATAAATACACATAACCATCTGTATTAATCTGTGCTAATTCTTCTTCCCTAATTGGATAATATCTTGAATCATTAAAAGTAACTGCTGGTATACATTCATCATTATAAGCTATATATACGTAATGACCTCCATTAGCACTACCCATATGTAGACCACAACCAATAATTTGATATTTACCATTACCAATAATTAAATAAGGATTTACATTAATTACATTTCTTTTTTTATAAAAACTAGTTCCAAATCTATCAGCAGGTAAACGTCTTTTTAATGAAATTAAAAAATATTCACTTGATGGCAATTCGTTTATTATAGTTTGTTTGCTTATTGCTCTTCTATTATAATCTATTCTACCTTCTGTTATAATACAACTATCTAACATATTATCAGGTGGGTCTATTCCTCGAGCTTCTTGATTAATTGTAATTAATTGTTGTATATTGCGTGCTCTATCATTTATAGGTAAATCTAATGTTTTTGGTAATTGACCTATTCTATCTCTATTAGTAAATAAAACCATTGGATCTCTTATTACATTTTTACCATTTTCGCATATTGTATGGTCTATTTGATTAAAAGTAATTGAATCTATGAAATTTCTAACATGTTGATTACCATAAAATGTTAAAATAATTCCAAGTATATTTACTATAAATTCAGTCATATCCTGTTGAGCACTACATGTTAATCCAGAAAGTTCAACTAATTGTCTATATACACCTTCATCTACTAAATTTATTTTGCGATCTCCTCTACTAAATTTAGTAAAGATATGTTTTAATATTCTAAGTATTGTTCTACCTCTAGCAAGATCTTCATTTACTCTTGCTAATTCTATTAATCTTTGATTATCAAGATTTATATTATCTAACATAAACCTTAATGTATGTATTCTATATAACATTTGTAAAGATGTATTCAAATAACAACTAGTACTATTGATATTTGTTAGAGTGCCATAATTATTTGGGCGTATTATTGGACTATTTATTCCTACCCTAAATCTTTGAATATCTCTATCCATTATATATATATATATTATATTATTTTTAAACAGTTGGGTAATATTCCCATTTAAGATGTTTACAAAACTTTTGCCATATCAAGTCTTGTTCCATTAATTTAGGTGCCTGAAGCATTGGAAAGAAATTTAATAAATCATCTCTTTCCAATAACTCACTAAATTTATATAAAATGTATGGATATGATAAAAAATTCTTCCTTCCTTTTGGTTTATATATTTCCCATGGTTCTTGAATTATGGTAAACATTTCAATAAATTTATCTTCTGTATCTCTATCTATTTTAGGAGGATTTACACCAATTAATTTATTTAATATAAAAGGTATATGTTCGTATAACTTATTATATCCTAATTTTTTTAATATTTCTTGCATTTTATCCCTACCAATTGAAGATAAATCATTGTTTTTATATTTATTTAATTCACCAACTATATTTTCAAATATATCTGGAGTTATTTCGGTTATTTCTTTAGCCTGTAATTGATTTAACCATTCTTTGAAATGATTAACTCTTTTATAAGGTGAATATTCTTTTATTTGCCTATCTTCATCAATTATAACAAATTCCATATGACCACATTCAGGGCAAATATAACTGGAATCTTCTACTACTAATGTTTTTTCAACATGACAATCATCACAATATTTAATTCGATTAGTTCCATCATCTTTATTAACCCTTACTCCCTCAATCCTTTGACAAAATTTATCAAAAAGCACTGCTTTTGTATTCCCTGTATTATTTCCTTTAGTTTGTTTATTAGAATTTGGTTTTAAATATTCTAATATATTTTTGATTTCTGTAGTTTGTTTAGTGTCCCTAATAGTATAATATTCTGTTAATAAATCACCTGTTAAATCATAATAATTAATTTCATCCATGTTTTCATTCATGTAATTAATTTCTTCTTCAAGTTTCTTCTTTTGATTTAATAATTCAGCTCTTTTTTCTAAATCAAAAATTCCGTGTTGTTCGCGTTGTTTATCTATTTTAAATAGATCATCATTAATTTTTATTAATGATTGATTCAATTTATCAATAGATTTTTTTTTATTATCTATTTGTTCTATTTTTTTACGGTGTTTGATTTCGAGAGTATTTGAGTCTTTCATATTATGTTGTGTTTT
>JACCDO010767489.1_pt1 | contig 37185 bp, 23 predicted proteins | sample 7446101 | NCBI WGS metagenome assembly JACCDO01 (sample SAMN15323440, study PRJNA562643) | freshwater metagenome | isolation source: river surface water | place: USA:Blue River Watershed | collected 2017-08-16 | reverse complement strand
CTCCAGAACAAAAAAAGGCTAATTTTATAGAGTTTATGAAAGAAAATACAGCATTAACAGATGCGAGAATTCAAGAATTAGCAACATCTATGGAATACGCATTTCCTGATTTTCAAGCAGGTGGAAAGGCGTTTAAAAAATCTAGAAAAACAAGAAAAACAAGAAAGACGAGAAAAACAAAAAAGACTAGAAAATCAAGAAAGATGACAAAGTCTAGAAAGATGACAAAGTCAAGAAAGACGAGAAAGTCTAGAAAATCAAAAAAATAATATAAAATAACTATAATATTCTTATATTATTTGGCTCCGCAACGCCAGTCCCTTCGGACCTTTTTAAAGGTGGATAAAGGTGGATTTAATTTAATGAGCTTACTAGTTCACCATTTGAATATAATGAACACTTAAAATTCTGCTCCTTTGGTTGGTAACAAATTTCTTTATTACTAGAAACTTCATTGAAAAACAAATATTTGCCTGATCCGCCAGCATACATTAATGTAACTATTATCGCCGACGACGATAATCCTAACAATACATTCAAAAATAAATCGCCTGTTTTAATGACACATTTTTTATACAATTTAATAAACATATCAATCAAGAAATAGGATATCAGAGATACAAAGACCCAGAAATTCGCTGCACCATTGCTAAACATAGGAAGCGACAAATACATTATCGTAAACGCAAAAACAAATGCGCTGAATGTCGGATTTCCATATTTACTATATTGAATAGATGTGCATATTGTACCATCATTTACAACCGGTTGCGCATTTGAAAGATAATATACATATTCCCTAAGTACACAACATCCTAATAAAAATCCTAAATAAATTAATCCTTTAAAATTTTGAAAAATAAATGACATAGATGTTATGGATGTAACAAGTATAATTGGAGAGAAAAAAGATAGAAATACTATTATGTTCATAGGTTGGAATAATTTTAATGAAGAATCTGATAGTCCTCCTAATTTCATTGTTGTTGGATTTTGGTTGCTATTCATATAATAATAATGAATAATATATTTTTACGAGTTTATTCATTATTATTCCACAATTGTTTTTAACGTTTTATACGTTTTATACGTTTTATACGTTTTATACGTTTTATACTAGAGATACGTCAACATATTTCGGGTCATATGCGATATTACACATATTTGATCCACTTTCAACCCATATATACCCCTCATTTCCCCATTCAGTTCCCCACGAATTGCGAATAATCCAGTATCCTTCTTCCGTATTCAGTCCTACTGCTTGCACACAATGATCAACATTTAGACCGCACGTAGTAATAATACCCGAAACGTAGCTAGACCACGTAGACGCGTCCACACAAATAGAAATGGGTCCAGTAGAAAATATGTGAGACATCATTGCATCTTCATCTTTTAGCAAATAATATTCATCTACGGTTACGATAAAATCCGCAGAATTGGCATTGCAAGTCCCAGTAACATCATAATATGACGTATAAGGATATTGGGAGTCACTTTCAATTCCTCCCGCATTTATTACATAATCAAAAGCAGTCGCAGTATTTCCACCATCGCAACCATCATCGACGGAGTCACATTGTACAATTTGTTCTGGCGAAAGAGTATCGCTAGTTGTTAATAATCCTAAACGGATTGCATCTGACTCTATTTGTTCTGTAGCCGAAAATGCCCAACACGATCCACAATAGCCTTGATCCTTTACTGGTGTAGTATATACATCTGCCCAATTGATATACGTCGCATCCCCTTCATAATGATTCGTATATACAATTTTTGCATTGGCATTATTATCATCAGCAGGTTTGTATCCTAATGAAATCTTTCTAAACTCCTCTTCCGATAAATCCGCAAATTTGGTGATACCGTGAACTGCATAAGTATCGTTACCATTTCTTTCGTCGATCAATTCTAGAAAACGATTGAAATAATTATATCGCAATGTTGCTTCCTCAATTGTTGCATATGATTTGTTATATTTAATCTTGAACTCCTCAAATAAATCAATTGTAGTATCGTCGTCTAAAACCGAATATTTTATGCGACTATCTATCTCGTCTAAAGATAAGGAATCTTGTAAAGACGATATAAATGTTGAACTATACATAAATAAAGCAATACCTATACATCCAGAGACAATAGCAATATTTCGAAGAATATTATAACTATATGGTGCGGCATTTTTTTTCAAACGGATTGGTTCAAAATTAATGGGTAGATCCGTAGCGTTTTTTTGATAATAAAATGTTTGGCTCATTTTGATATATATACAGATAAGTTTTTAGGTGGTTTTGTATTATTAGTTTTTTGTATTATTAGTTTTTGTATTATTATTTTTATATAATACTACAAATAGTGAAGAGGATTGTTTTTATTTGTCAATAATAAATTTGAGCGCTTCATTAACGTGACTTACTTCATAAAATTTGATTCCTTTTAGAACATCATCGTTTTTGTATTTTTCATAGAATTCATCAAAATCCTTTTTGTTTTCTTTGGGGTAAACGAATTCATTCACCCCTGCTTTGATCGAACCTAATATTTTATAATTCAAACCTCCAATGGCTGTAATATCGCCAGACATTTGTATTTCTCCTGTCATTGCTGTTTTGGCTTTTATTGGAACGTCATTTAATAAACTATAAATGACAATTGTTATGATTCCACCTGCACTAGGTCCGTCTTTTTGAACCGAACCATCTCCAGGATGAATATTAATTCCGTACTTATTATTTTCTCCATCATACTTTCGTCTAATTTCTTTTTTTCTCTCTTCAGAAGTCAAATTCCAGGCAACTGTTAAAGCAACGTGCATACTTTCGCGCATCACGTCTTGTTGCAATCCAGTTAATTTCAATTCCAAAAATTGTTCACAAGGGAAGAATTTGGCGTGTATTGGCAACGTTCCGCCATTTCCCAGTGCGGTAGCGTACATACCGTTTGCATAACCAATAAGACTTTCTTCGGGTACCTTTCTTATAATGACCTCGCGTTTGTCCTTAAAATACTTGTTTTTGATGTCTTCAACAGTAATTTTTATAGGTAAATCGTAGTCTTTTTCACTATTTTTTAATATATCCAAATTGATCTCTCCAATGATCTCAAATAATTTTTCCTTCAACTTTCTAACACCCGGTTCTAACGTGTATTCTTCAATCACAAATTTTAGCACATCATCATCGAAATGAATAATATCTTCAAGGCCGATTTTCTTATATAATTCAGGTAATAGATGCTTCTTCGATATAACAACCTTATCTTCGATGCTTAGGGAATCAAATTTAATTCGATGAACTCTGTCTAATAAAATCTTATCAATTGATTCAGGATCATTATAAGACAATATAAACAGCGCCTTTGATAAATCAATATCTATTCCGGAAAAATACTTGTCTTGAAAACAGCTATTTTGGGTTGAATCCAATAAGTGGGTTAAAATGCCGGTGATTTCCTTTCCGTTTTCAGTTTTACTAATTTTATCTACTTCATCAAATAATATAATTGGATTCATACATTTTTTGTCCATTAATATTTGCACAATGGATCCAAAGTTGGAGCCCACATACGTATAACTATGGCCTACTAGGGTAGACGCATTCGAGTCTCCTCCTAATGCGATTAATGCAAAGGGCCGGCTAACACCATTTTCATCTTTCAAACAATCAGATAGACCTTTTGCTAACGTAGTTTTACCAATGCCCGGATTTCCTTCAAATCCTAATACGTGTGACGTATTGCTATCAATATCGCCATTTATCCATTGACCAATGACTCTCTCTACCTGTCTCTTCGCTTTTTCGTGCCCATAAACAGCCTTGTCTAGAGTGGCCTTTACTTCTAATGTATAATCACATATTTTCTTCATATTCTCATTTATAGCTAATATATCCTTTTTAATATCCAAATTATTCAATACTGGATTCATATTGCAAGATAATATAAATTCTTCTATGGTAGTCTTTAACAAACCTGTATTTTCTGGTTTTTTACTTACTTGTATATATTTTTCAATTTCATCCTTCATTTGATCCTTGTTCATTGTACCACATTTGATCCTATGTTCCTTTAAATTGTGTTTTTTCAACAATTCGTTTAAGGTTTGAATATTGTTTGCCAACTTCTTTTTATCACCGTTCATCAAATAATTCTTTATTTTTTCTATTTGTTCTGTCTCGTCGTTTGAGCCAGTTTCCCCCTGTATTTTTTTAATATATTTTATAACTTCCAAACTCGTGTATTTTTCCTTGACCGGAATTTCCGGAAATATCTTTTCGATATTATATTTTTTATAAATATCCTTAAATAGATTTCTGTTTTTCTCCATCATATTTAATATTGGTTCTCTCTTATAAACATTAAAAGGTATCTTTAATAATCCATCTAAGTATTGACGAGCTTTCGATCCAGAATCTTCCGATTTGGCCTTGACTTCTTTTAATTTCATCATTGCCTTTTCTTTTACCGAATCAGGAGCTTTTAATAAACATATTTGTTGTTCTAGAGGAACCTTGTTAATATCAAAATTAGATAATTCATTTGTATATTGGACTGTCTTTTTCATCGCTTGTTTAAAAAATTGCTTGATAGGCCAAGGAAAGCTGTCAAACAAAATGGTTTGTTCTTGTGTATCTACACTTCCATTTGAATCATTAGAGAGAAGATCATATAACAAATATGCCAAATATTGGTTATCATAATTTGAAGATCGAATTAATAAATGTATAAGTGTATTCCTTTTGTTATACATATCATCGGTAATGAATTCTTTTACTGTTTGCGATATTTGTTTTTGCTTGAAACTATTATTTTGACTTATATAACCTGCATATTTGCTATAAACATCTTGTTCACTGTCATATATCAAATAATCTTTCAAAATTAAAGAAGACATAAATTTTGCAAACGAATCGTTCTGAAACATTTCTTCTTGTGGTATGTTTTCAATCACTCTTTTCTTCATCGTTGTGACATATTTATTATTTAAAAATTCTATAACTACATCATCTATAATTCCAAAAATGACCAATCCCTTTTTTAAAGCGGCGCTATATACAAACAGTTTAATACCATACACTTTCATATGAAATTGTTTGTACATTTGAACTATATCGTAACAAGCTAAATTTGTGTGTTCATCTATTTCGTCTTGCTTTTTTTTATTATCTTCTTTTTTGTTTGCAACTTTATATCCAGTTGGATGAAAATATTTTTTAAGCAATTCAAATTTGTGATTTTCTTTTTCGTTAGTAGTTATTTTGTTATTGTTTCCAAAACATACTAACAATAGATCTTCTAGGCTTTCTGTGCCGTAATTTTTCAATAAACTGGATAGATCATTGTTGATAATTTGCAAATTATTTATTATATTATCATTGCTACTTTTTATTTCGCTGATGTCTTGTATTTTTTTACTTAATTCGCCGAGTCTTTCGATACATACACTAACATCACTAATCCCTAAAATATCCAAAAATTTATTTTTTTGAACATGAATAATCGTTTTTTGAATAACATCTTTAAAAAACTCTATTTTTTTTTCAACTAAAGGCAAAAAATCATTGTTTTTATTCTCTTTTTTATTATTGCCATTTTTTTCGTTCATTGTATATCTAATATATAAATATATTTATTTAAAGGGTTATTAACTTAACTAAATCCTCCTTATACCGGTACTTATAATAAATGTGATAATGATATTTATAACTATATTAAACACTTAATTGTATACTATATATCATATATAATAACAATGGGGGTACCCGCTTTTTTTAGCTACATTGTAAAGAATCACGCAAATATTATAAAAAAGTTATCATTGAATACGATGTTAATCAATAATTTTTACTTAGATTGTAACTCTATTATTTATGATGCGGTTCATAAGATCGATTTTACAAAATTAGTGGAATCAGACGTTGATACAATTATTCGCAATGTTTGTGCAAAAATTGACGAATACATAGTTCAATTAAAACCTACCAATACTATTTATATTGCGTTCGATGGTGTAGCTCCAGTTGCTAAACTTGAACAACAGAGAACCCGTAGATATAAATCATTATACCAAAGTAATATGACCAAATCCATTTATAAAACTACAACTCCTGATCCTTGGAATACTACCGCAATTACTCCTGGTACAGTGTTTATGAAGAAATTGAATGAGCGGGTTCGCGCCACTTTTGTACCCGGAAAATATAAGGTGTATGAAATTATTGTTTCGGGCAGCGATGTTTGCGGCGAAGGAGAGCATAAAATATTCGAACATATTCGCAAATTTCCTCTAAAACATCGCGAAACGAATACGGTTATATATGGTCTAGACGCTGATCTTATTATGCTTTCCATCAATCATCTGCCTTGTTCCGACAACATTTATCTTTTCAGAGAAACCCCCGAATTTATTAAATCAATCAATGCCGAATTAGAGCCCAACGAATCATATATTATGGATATTCCGGAGTTGGCGCGCATCATAACATTAGATATGAATAACGGCGAAGAGTTGACTACTCATCAGCAAAAGAACCGCATATACGATTATATTTTCCTCTGCTTTTTCCTAGGCAACGATTTTATGCCGCATTTTCCTTCCGTCAATATACGTACGGGTGGTATAGATAAAATGTTGAATGCGTATAAAGCGACCATAGGTACTACAAATGAAAATTTAACTGATGGGAAAAAAATATTCTGGAAAAATGTGCGAAAAATGGTACAGTTTCTAGCTGAAAACGAAGAAGAATTCTTTAAAACCGAGACGAAACAGCGTGACCGCAAAGAACGTATACCAATGGCAAATATAACACCTGAAGACAAATATAAACAATTCGATTCTATTCCCTTATATGACCGCGCATTAGAAAAATACATTAACCCGTATAAAGAGAATTGGCAGACCAGATATTACAAAACATTGTTTAATGTTGATATTGATGATACTCGCCGGAAACAAATTTGTACGAATTACTTAGAAGGTCTAGAATGGACGATGAAATATTATACCACGGGATGTCCTAACTGGCGATGGTGCTATAATCATAACTATCCACCTTTATTTTGCGATCTGATCCATTATATACCCTATTTTGATACGGAGTTTATTGAGAATGTAAAACCACAACCGGTAACAGAATTGGTGCAGTTATGCTATGTTTTGCCGAAACAGAGTTTACAATTGTTGCCAGAGAAATTATATAATAGTTTAATGAGACATCATAGTGATTGGTATAATACTGACTGCACATTCGTTTGGGCTTATTGCAGATATTTTTGGGAATCGCACGTAAATTTGCCGCACATTGATATAAATATATTAGAAAAATTTGTTCAAGATAATAAATAAATCCACCTTTTACTACGTAGTGAAAAGCTGAAATACTACATAATGTAGAGAATATGTAGTATTTTTTCCAAAAACTGTCCCTACACGTGTAGTGTCGAAATTTTAATGTGTTTTTAAAGACTTTTTTGGAAAAGTGAAAATTGGACATTTTTTTTGTCCAATTTTGAAAAGTTAAAATACTTTACTCCAAATTTCTAAAATGAGACCATAATTGAATTTTATGGTGTGATCACAGAAAAATTAATTTTCATTTTGTGACGATAAATTTTTTCTATTTTTGTAAAATATTTAGGAATATAATATTTTGTCAATATATGTCAACTTTTGTCAACGAATTTTTACCCAAAAAAACCCCAGAATATATATGTGAAATATGTGACTTTAAAACGTGTAATAAAAAAGATTATAACCGTCATATTGACACCAAAAAGCATAAAAAGGGTATTTGTCAATCTTTTTCAATAGAAAATACCCCAAATTACCCAAAATTACCCAACAGCATATTCCAGTGCGCCTGTGGAAAAAAATATAAGGACAAATCAGGTTTATGGAGGCACAGTAAAAAATGTACGACAAATGTAGAAGAATCTGAAACAGAAGAAGGTCAAAATGTGCAATTATATAAACAGCCAACCGATAAAGACGACTTAATTTTAATGCTTATCAAACAAAATGCTGAACTGGTAAAAGAAACATCTGAATTCAAAAATATGATGATGGAACAACAAAATATGATGATGAAAGTAATTGAAAACGGTACACATAATACTACTAATAATACTACTCATACAAATTCTCACAATAAAGCTTTTAATTTGCAATTCTTTTTAAATGAGACTTGTAAAGATGCTATGAACATTACTGATTTTGTGGAGTCTATACAACTACAATTGTCAGATCTCGAAAAGGTTGGAGAAATTGGTTACGTAGAAGGAATTTCTAATATTATTGTGAAAAATTTGAATGCACTCGATGTCACTCAACGTCCAGTTCATTGTACTGACAAAAAGAGGGAAACCATTTACATAAAAGATGAAGATAAATGGGAAAAGGACGAGGAGAAAAACAAAATCCGAAAAGTCATTAAAAAAGTTTCCACCAAAAATGCAAGGTTGATTCAAAAATTCAAAGAAAAACATCCCGATTACAATGAATACCATTCAAAATACTCCACACAATACCATAAATTGATTATTGAATCGATGGGCGGATCAGGAGATAATGATTTGGAAAAAGAAGATAAGATTATCAGGAATATTGCAAAGAATATTGTAGTAGATAAGTAAATTTAGCAGAATTAAAAATGTCACAAGTTTAGAGGTTCGTATTATTCGTAGTGTATTATAAAATTTATTAATATTCAATAATATAAATAAATGTCAAAACAAGTCATTAGTGAAATTGCAAATAGAGATGCATTTTTTACACTTCTACAGCATAATCCAGGACTCATTGTGTTAAAGTTGGGAGCCGAATGGTGCGGACCTTGTAAAACCATCAAATCCGCCGTACACGGATTTTTCGCTTCATCACCACCCGAAGTAATATGCGCCGATATAGATGTCGACAGATCTTTTGATTTTTATTCATTTTTAAAGTCTAAGAAGATGGTAAATGGTATACCAGTTTTATTATGTTATAAAAAAGGAAATGGTACATATATTCCTGATGATATTGTGACCGGTTCTGATCCCCAACAATTGCATCAATTTTTTACACGTTGCGGCAAACATTTAATGGATGGTTTAAGTCAACATCCTAGGAAATAAACTCAAATAAACTCAAATAAACTCAAATAAATGCAAAATACTATATTTTATAACAGTAATAGAAATATAGTATTATACTAATATAGTTGTACACATATGTTTACATTATTGTATCTTTTTATATACTATAATATAGATGGTATATTGAATAAGTTATATTTATCAAATCAAATATGTGATCAAAACGAACTAATTAAACATAATTTAGAATTTAATTATTCTATTACACAGGTAAACATATTTGCTTTGACAATATATTCAATATATGTTATAAAAAATATATTAAACTATAATTCAATAAAAAATAATTCAATAAACAAACCTTCTTTTGTATTAGCATTAGTATATTTAAAATACACTTTAACTTCGCTTTTATCCGAAAATATTACTTTATGTCAATACGAGTTTAATAGAAATATTATGTGGTTGTTTACGACTCCGTTAATGATTAAAATGTATTGTGAAGCAAATAATATAGAAATGCTAACTATGAATATTCAGTACCACGTTATCCCAGTAGTAATAAATATATTTATTTACCCATATAAGTTGAGACCCTTTTATTACTATTTTACTGCAGTTTCGTGGGTTTTACTATTTGTTTTTGTAAAAACTCTATATAAAAACCGCAAATTACAGTTCTCAAATATCTTTTTATTTATATGGTCTGTTTTTATGTGTATTAATATTATTGATATTCTTAATCTAACCAACTCTTACAATATAAATATGTATTATTTGGTTGCGGATGTTATGAGCAAAATAACTACCAACATAATAATAAACGGCTATAACGAAAGAGAATTTTTGCAGAAAAAAAATATGGATTTACAGGCAATAAATTTTGTGTCTTATTTGATTAAACATATTAAAAAATATAGAGAGGAAAATGCAAATATTACACAACGTTGTAACGAGTTTATTGATTTTACATTACACAGATTACTAGTAAAAATACCCGAAGATAAATTGGAATTGAATCAAGAATTATTACAAAAAATATTGCCACTCGGGTTCGATAAAAATTATCAATCTACAAACGCGAAACAATATACAATGATCTGTATTCTTTTTACAGATATAGTGAATTATACTCAATTAGCCAAACAATATGAGGATAAAATTATATTTCAATTGTTAAATGATGTCTATAATATATTTGATGATATAATAAAAAAATATCCACATTTGCAAAAAATAGAGACTATAGGAGACGCTTATATGGTGGTTGGAGACATATATAGAACGGATTTTAATCATAAGATGGTTATAAAAGAACTAATCATGGCATCGTTTGAATTTTTAAAAGAAATTAAAAACGTAAAAACGCCAGATAAAATTCCTCTATCTATAAGAATTGGAATCAATATGGGGAATGTAAGTATTGGAATATTAGGAAATGAAATACCTCGATTATGTGTAGTAGGAAATGCTGTTAATGTAGCGGCTAGATTGCAATCTACCGCCGACCAAGATACGATACAAATGAGTAGACATATTTATGAACAACTAGACGGAATTGAGTTTGATGTGAAATTTGACATTGAAAAAAATGAAAACGTGTTTTTGAAAAACATTGGTTCGGTAACAACCTATAATATCATCCCCAAAAAATCTGAATGATAGATAATAATTTTTATTTTATTTACTTTTATTTAATTTACTTTTATTTAATTTACTTTTATTTAATTTACTTTTATTTACTTTTATTTAATTTAAAATAAAAATGAAAAATATTTAAACTATAATTAATAACAATTAAACATTATAAATCAACGACAGATCAATTACAAATAAATGGAAGAAGAATACTACAGAGAGCCACTGCATTCCGTATCATTATCAGATTCAACTGAACCACTTATAGAGCCCGAAAAGAACTTTGGTTATTATTTATATAAATTATTCTGCAAGAAACCATTCAAATACGTGATTAAAATTACAAAAAAAATGTTCTCTTGTTTTTCGCAACATTCAAATAAACAAATTTAGACACTATTATTAAAAAATATATAATATTATAAATAATATTATATTATAATATGAAGAATTCATTTACAAATCTATTTATACTTTTTTTTATTCTGATTGTCTTGGGATTTTTATATAAAAGATATGAAGATAAATTGATGAGAGAAGAAGGGGTTGATACATACGAAGCCATTCAAAAATACCTGTTAGACGATGTTACTTTAGGTAAGAGTAAGAAACCCATTTTATGGATACACGTTCCATATGAATATAACTCTAGAAACTGGCTAAGCTTCGGATCCCGTAGTTCATTTGATTTAAACCAACCTTATTTATATTTAACAGTGCGCAGTATTCTTAAGCAATGCGATGACTCCTTTACGGTTTGTATTATTGACGACTCATCGTTTAAAAGATTGATACCAGATTGGAATGTAAATATGACAAGTATTTCGGATCCAATTCTCTCTAATATGAGAATGTTGGGTTTTATGAAACTATTGTATATTTATGGAGGTATGATATGTCCTATATCATTTGTTTGTTTGAAAAATTTAAACGAAATGTACAAGAAGGGAACTAGAGGCGAGAAAATGTTTGTTTGTGAAACGATTGACCGAAATTCATCCTCTGTAGATTACGACTTTTATCCTAATTTTTCATTTTGTGGTGCTCCAAAAGAGTGCGATACTGTGCGCGAATTGTGCAATTTTATTCAACGCAACTCATCTCACGATTATACGGCAGAAACCAAGTTTTTAGGAATATATGACAAATGGTGCAAACAACGTATCGAAAACGGACAAATAAATATGATAGATGGAGTGGAAATAGGAACAAAAACGATTGACGACAAACCAATTGTTATAGATGATTTAATGTCGAATCATTATTTAAATTTATATAAAGGTACTTATGGTGTTTTGATACCTGCAGAAGAAATATTGAATCGTCGTAAATTCGAATGGTTTGCAAGAATGTCGCAAAAACAGGTAATGGAATCGGATACAATTATTGGTAACTACATTTTGTTGGCGAATTCGTCGGAGCAAGGTATTTTAGAGTCTTTGGAACCATCGAGAAATAAGGCGATCGAAAAGAAGTTTGTTGGGTTCTGGAAAACGCCTGAATACCCTGGCTTATGGGGACTAAAGCCAAATTTTTTGGGTGATAATTTACAAAAGACTGCATATACAGGCAGGTAATATACTTTTTAAAAGCATAGTAAAAAATATTAAAATATAAAACATATTTTATAGAAATTATTTCCATAAAATATTTTAAAAAGAGACTTAAATAGATAACAATAATTTAATTATCAAATGAGTGACTACACCGTGCCAGATTGCTTAGTATTAAAATTAGAAGAATTTGATACTACTCTTAAAGAAATAGATACGACCATTTATATTTTATATGATAAAAAAGAACACCAATATGTCATTAGAGGACAACGAAGAGTGACGCCTTATCAGCAATCCTGTACCTATTCGTTCAATTGCGAGTTTGCCGAAGACTTGGTAGTTTTTTTGAAGTATTTGATTTGTAAATCGAATACCGTAAACGAAGTATTATACAATTATGATAATTTACCTGGTAGTTCAGAAGAAATCACATTCGAATTTTTAAAACAGCACGACGATAGAAATTACGAAATATCAGGGTACAACGGATTTAAATTTAAAAGAAATCGAATAGTTAGAATTTTGAGAATGTTGAGAAATGTGTTTAATTATTATAATTAAATTGTAATTATTATATTATAATTATGAACGACACTATGTCATTAGTTTTAGCAACAACAATTTTAGCACTAGGTGGTTTAGGATTATATATGTATAAATCTTCTGATGATAGTGAAAGTAGAGACGATAAGAAAAATGGAGACGATGATTACAATGAAGATTCCTTATTTGGATCGAAAGGAGGGTTTTGGGGATCTTCTAACGAAGACGATGAAGAGTTAGACAAAGAGCCAGAAGTAATCGAATCTAAGGTTAGATCAAGAGGAGGCGCAAAAACAAAGCGAAATAGAAAAAATGTAGGCAGTAAACGGAGATACTAATCCACCTTTGGAAAAGGTGGAGCCAAAATATTCTGGTACACTTTAATTATAAATATTATATATTCAAAATAGTTATAATTTTGCTCTTACTTCGTTACAACTTTTGTAAAAGTGGATTTGCGATTACTTCGTTATAACCTCTTCACGATGTTTGGCTCCACCTTTTCTAAAGGTGGAAAAGGAAGGTATATATGATATACAATGCCGTAGGTGGATTTATCATATTTAATTTGAGATGTATATGTAATCTTATTGAAATTACATATTTGTCGTATTACAGTAGTAAATGAGTTATAAGTAAGTTTACGATCTAAATATTTTTGTTTTGATAAATGATAATATGGTTTGCAAAATTCAAAAAAATTTTGTATAAATTCTTTAAAAACACCCTTTTTAAACGATTCAATAGTTATTGTATAATGTTTTTCATTTTTTAAACATATAGAATCCAATAATTCAAAAAGTGTTTCGTTTGGAATGTTTTTTTTAAAAATTTGATTAGTCATTTCTAATATATATCTCTGAAGATTTAAAATAGAGATCTTTTTTACAAATCGCTTAATATATTGGTAATATTGTTTGTAAAAAGCGATAATTCGATCTCATCTTCGTGTATATTATGAAAAACCGAAATATATTTACAAATATACGGTATAATTTTGTATTTTTGATCTTCCGTTAATATTCTTGTACTTTTCACAAAAATAAAATAATTATCTAAAATATCCATTACAGAATAACCTTTATCGTATATTTCATAAATCAAATGAATCGCCTCTTTTAGTTTTTTTTCTAAAACCAAATGCGTATATTCTTCAAATTTTAAAAAACTTATGTTCGAACACAATTGTACGGCTAAATTAAGCGTTATTCTCTCGTTCAATAATTTGAATTTTTCCAAATAATTAATAATAATTTTAACCGTGTTATTGGATATATTAATTATGAATTCTTGTGCATCATCATCAATCTCAATATGTTCGGACTGTTTTATATTATTTATTAATTTTATAAAATTTTCTTTCTTTAGAGGTTTGATCTTAATGATGGTAAAACGTGATTGTAAGCTTTCTATAACTTTTTGAATATTACTGCACGATGATATAAAGTGAACATTATGACTATATTTATCAATACAATTACGAAAAACCTGTTGACTTTGTTCATTAATCAAATCAATATCATCCAAAATAATAATCTTCTTTTTATTTTTAACATTAGAACACGTTTGACAAAATGTTTTAACATCGGTCCTATAATAATTTATACCTTGTTCTTTAAGACTATTGATATATAATACGTTTTCTTCATATTCTTTTACTGTATATCCATTATAATATTCTCTGATTAATGCATTTAAGAGAGAAGTTTTTCCAGAAGCTATGTCGCCGATTAGCAAAATATTTAAGTTGTCAATCAATATAAGAGTCTTTAGCATTTGTACCACTTCATTATCATTTCCAAAATCATTAAAATATAAAGGTTGATATTTCTGAACAAACAATTTATCTTCACTATTCATTAATTATATACGTTAATAATTATTTAAGTATATCTCTGAATATAATATTAATGTCTGAGAATTTTTATAATGTTTTAGGTGTGAACGAAAAAGCCACAAAAGACGAAATAAAAAAAGCTTATAGAAGTTTGCAAATGAAATATCATCCGGATAAAAATAATGGTAGCGAAGAAGCGGCAGTTATGTCCAGAAAAATAAATGAAGCATATGAAGTTTTAGGAGATGATCAAAAGCGACAAGAATATGATAATGTTAGAAATAATCCGAATCCATTTATGCGGATGAACAGTAATGGAGGGGCTATGGACGCACATATGGACGATATTATAAATATGTTTTTTGGAGGCGCTGGAAATCCTTTTGGCGGACCATTTGGTATGATGAATGGAATGCCACCTGGCGTAAAAGTACATATGTTTCACGGCGGTCCAATGGGTTTTCAACAAGCCATTTCAAAACCAGTACCGATAATGAAAAATTTGGTTATAAATATGGCACAAGTTTTATCGGGAGCCACGTTACCATTGGAAATAGAAAGATGGGTTATTGAAAATGGTATAAAGGTTCACGAAAAAGAAACAATGTACCTAACTATTCCACAAGGTGTAGATGACGGCGAAATGATAGTATTAAGAGACAAAGGAAATGTTATCAATGAAAATGTAAAAGGAGATATAAAAATAATTATAAAAATAACGAATGATACCGAGTTTAAGCGATCCGGATTGGATTTGGTTTTGGAAAAGAAAATTTCATTAAAAGAGGCCTTGTGTGGTTTTACATTTGAATTGAATTATTTGAATGGAAAAAGTTACACACTGAATAATAATAAGGGGAATATAATTCCTCCCGAATATAGGAAGTTGTATCCAGGTATGGGCTTAACTAGAGGCGAACATAAAGGAAACCTTATTATTCATTTTCATGTAGATTTTCCTGAAAAATTAACCGACGAACAGATCGAAAAGTTGACAAATATATTGTAAAATTCTACATATTCTACATATTCTACATATTCTATATATTCAACGCTATATATTTACACAAAATGTATATTCTGGTGTAAATATAATTATTATATAATTCTTACACGAAAATGGGCTTCAATCCTCGAAATAAAAAGGATGTGCTTGTTTTGTCTGTTTCAAAATGAAATAATGTGTTCTGAATATTTTCTTGTAACCAATTGATTGGTAAAATTTCTAATAGATCTGACTCATAATTGTTTTGTGGTATGATAGAGCGTTTTCCGTTATCCGTTTTAAGAGCCTGAATCGTATTTAGAGAAGATTCATCAATACCTTTTATTTTTAATTCATTAAAATAATCCACTTCAATACCAAAACCCTTTTTAACTAAATCTTTCGTCCATTGTGTAGCTATGTAAGTCTCTTTATTCTGGTCTTTTACCACTTGGTCTGCTAAAATGTCCTTTCTTGAAAAACTGTCTACTAATTTTTGCGAAAAATCAGACCATTTAAAATTTTCAAATGTCGATTCCCACAATGTTATTTGCATTTTCAATACCCAAATTTGTTTACCATCTGCACTAGTAATTGGAAGATAATTATCTTGTATAAAATTACTAATTCTGCTATTAGAGAGAACAGTTTTATAATCCACAACACTCTTAAATTCCGCATTGTTTTTAATAACTGGTGTTTTCACAGTCCATTTCGAAGGTAAATCGTATAAAATAGGAGGTATTAACCCTTCTGAAATTTTATCACTACTGTAATTATCTAATTTATTTTTTGAGAATTCTTTAGGTATTACATTGTCAGTCAACTTTTCATAGGCGCTATCTACATCATATTCTACACTTGGGAATAATGCAATTTTCATATCAGATTCTCTAGTCATTTTTAATGCATAACCAGCCGTCTTCAATTCTTTTACCTCCATTTTATCTAAATCATTTATCTCTTTTTCTAATTCATGATATTCGTCTGCTCTTGTTTTTTTGTCTGAAATGAATTGTCTCTCTAATTTTCGAATGGCATCCTCTCTAGTTATACGATTTTTATCTATGATATCTATATCATTAAATAAATTCTTTAAATTCGTAGCTAAACTGTTTTTTGCATTTTCATAATTTTTTACGGATTCATTCGTTAACAAAATTTGCGATTTATATTCATTCGCTTTTTCCAGTAAATTATTCGTAATAGGATCTCCGTTGGCATCTACATTATAAAATTGATCATATGTCTCATGTATGTCATCTCTTGCATTCTTTAATTTTGATACAATTTTTTCAAAGTATTTATCCTCTAAATTAGGTAAATATGTGCTCTTATTAACTTTATATCCTTGATATTCATCTGTAATTTCATTATAGGCATTGTCTATATCAAATAAGATGTGCGACAAACAACCGGAATCCTGAAGTTTTTTTATTAAATCACTTTCAAATATGTCAGGATAAGTTGACCACAGTACATTTGATGTATTTGTTTTTAAAACGTCAAAACAACTAGAGAAACTTGGTAGCTTTAAATGATCCTTATATTCTTTTACTTCTTCTTGCGCAGCTTCTATTTTCTTTATATCGCTAATGATTTTTTCTTGTCTAGGATCACCGAGTTTATTGTCCATTGTAGATTCAAAATAGTTAGCAGTTCTTCTACCAAGACGCTCCCAATAGATATCGGGATTGTCGGTGTGACCATTTTTTATTTTGATATCATTTGCTATTGATCGCCTCTCTCTTTCTTTTGATTCGTATTCTGATTTTTTATTTGATAACTGGGTATTCATAGTCTTGATATTTAATTTAAGGGTTTCGTATTCTTTTTTCTCTTCAGGTGTCCAATTGTTTGGATTTGGTTTCACCTTTCTAAGAGATCTTAAGTAGTTGTTTAATTTGTCATTTTCTGCCTTCAAATCGAAATCTAAATCTCTTATTTCATCAGATAGTTTGTTTAGTTGTTTTGTATATACTATCACGTTTGGATCCTTATCAATCATTTTTTCGATCCTTTTGTCATTTTGAGTATACAATAATATATCTCTATCCCTCCATTGATACCACAATTTCTTACGCTCTGAATCTAGATCATTTCCTATTTTGTCTAAATAATTTTTTACTTCATTAATGTTGTTTTCACTTTTCACGAGTAATTTCTTTACAAAATCGCTTTTATTCTCTAACTCTATTTTTGATTTTTTTAGCGCATTTTTTTGTTTATACGATTCATCTAATAAATCTTTAACTGCAGTAGATGCTTTATTTTTATTAATTTTGACATTAATATCACCTAATTGTTTTTCTTCTTCATCAAATTCATTCTTGTTCGCTGTGATTTTATCATCTATCGTCTTTTGGTCTTTCTCATTTTCTTCAATACCTTTGTTATATGCAGCACTATGTTTGAACATTTTAAATATATCATAACCATTTTGTACATTTAAATTCTCCAATTTATTAACACGAACGCTCAAATCGTTTTTCAAAGTCGTTTTATCATTCAAAACACTAGTAGTAAAATTATAATCAGTATTTTTATTTAATAACAAATACTGCATATTTTTGACAATCTTATTTTTAAAACCTGAGCTTAATATTTTGTCATTTATAGCGGCATAGTTTACATCTTGCACAAAAAAATCGATTTTGTTACCATTTATAGTAGTAGTCAAATCTTCAGATGTCTTTGACTTCTCAACAAGAGCATATAAATTAAATAACAAATCGTTTTCGTTTATGCCTACTGTATTTTTATATTTATTTTGTAAAAAGTATTTAATATAATAAAATGCAAACTCTTCATCATTTTCAGTGGACGCCATTTTTGACAAACAAATAGTTTCGATTATTTCTCTTTCATTTTTTGATGGCGTTATCTTTTTTATGTTTTCTATCTCTTCTAAAATAGTCGAAAAGTATTCTTGGTTTTTTTGGGCATTTTTATATTCTGTCATATTATTTATTAAAAATTCTAAATCATCTTTTTCAAAATCTAACTCATCTTTTATGACGTTTTTAACCTTTTCATCTCTTTTACTTATGCCAGCGTCAAATAACTCCTTTTCTAACGTCTCTATTTTTTTCTTTGATTCATCTATCTCTATTTCTTTCGATAAAATTTTTTGATTTATATCTTCTTGGAGTGATTTGAATTTTGTTGTATCAACAAAATATTTCCCCCCTTTCATCAGCTCATCTAACGTTGAATTAATAAATATATCTATTTCGTTTGAATCGGCATTCTTTATTAGAAGATCTGTTAATTTGTCTTGTGATGTTTTTAAAAATTCTTTAAGCGCCTTTGTATCACACGTAGTGGAGATATAATCTATTTCACATATTTGTGCAATGTTTTCATCATCCAATAATTTTAAAAACTGAGTTAATTTTGTATTATTTTTGTCAATCGAAACATTTAAATCCTTGATAAAATTTGTTTCCATAGTATTCAATGCAACCTTAAAATCTTCTTTTTGATCTTTTGTAGTAAACAAATTCAAATCAGCACAAAAAAACTTTTTTTGGTTAGGATTGTCTGGGTCTGTGTATATAACTAGACGGTTATTTAACCCACACGCGCGTATAATGTAGCTATCCAAAAATTGTGGATTTTTCCCATTGACAATATAATCGTATACTCGTGATATTACATCCCAATTTTTACTTGTATTACGATAGGTTTCCAATACAGCAGACATCACATTTCCATATTCTTTAACAGTATTTTTATAAGCCTTTAAAATTTCTTTGTATTGTTCCAAATAATTTTTTTTAATTTTTTCTTTCGATACACTATCAAATTCTTTAACAGCATCTGTGTCTCTAAGTGTAAACGATCTTTCTATATCTGCACTATTGGCATCATCTAAAATAGCATCTAATACATTATTATTAGCATCATCGAACAAATACATATAATTATCCGATTCGACATAAGTGTTTTTTATAAGCCCCGATTTATAAAATCTATATTTTGGATCTGAAATAGTAAAGAGCTGTTCTTCTATTTCTTTTATAGCTTCCTGAGTATTTTTTTTAACATCATTGATACCGCAAAATGTATTTTTACAATTTTCGAAAAATCCTAGGTTTTCTAATTTGAAATTTTTGACTGATTCTAATTTGTCTATTGTTTTTTTCAAATTATCTTTTATTTCTTTTAAAAAATCAGTGATTGTACTAGGCATTGTCTTCTTTAAATATTTCATTTTTTTAGCATCATCTAGGTTATCAAAGTCTTCAAAGGATTCGTCCATCAAATCTCTCATCAAATTTTTATTCAGTCCTAATGATCTGTTGCCGAAAATTCTTGTTAGGAAAAAAGGTCGAATATCTTTATTATAGAATATCACTTCAAACAAATCACCTAATATAGATTCCAATTTACCATAAAAAACATCAGAGTTTGTTAAAAACTCTGTAAATGTATACATCATTGTCGAAATACTAGGCGCGGGATTATGAAATACCTTACAATAAAAGTACTTTAAAAGCAAGTTGTCTAATGGGTTGTATATAAAACTTACAATAGACATTTTCAAAGAATGTACGTTTTCATCAAACTTCTCACACGTGCCGTCATAATTATTTACAAAATCATTGTATTCTTCTATTGTAAAATCGGATAAAATACTTGTGATTATTTTCGAAATTTGTGCCGGATCATTAAAATTTATATCACCTTCTTTTTGACCAATGTTTATAGCACCAATCAAGTTATTCATCGATGGATTTGTATTATTATTGTTTGGTTTGATAATCGTACTAGAATTCTGGTCTATATAATCATATACAGATTTTTCTAAGCCACTAATTTCTATTTTCTCACCTAGATTGGAACATTTGGACGATACATTGTACCGTGTTATACCGCCCGATTTTTGTCTATAATCATCCTCTGCACTACTTAATGTATTTATCATTTGTAGCCAAAAAGAAAAGATCATTCTTTCATCTAAACCAAATGTATTTTGTTCTATTTTATTTTGGAAATATTTAAACATTATATTGTGAATTAAATAAACAAAACACACCATATATGGTTCATAGTATTGTTTGTAAGCATATATCAAGCCACATAGAACGACATTAACTCCGATTTTTGTCGCATCTTTCATTGCATCTGGTCTACCCATAGCTATTTTTGCAAATAAATAGGCGTATTTAGTTATGTTTAAACCGCAATTTAAAGCAGAAAAATTATCAACCCAACTTTTAATATCTTTAGGTGCAGATACTAAAAGATAATTGATATTACTAGAAATGGTAAAAAGCATATTATTCTCCATACACGCATTTATTTCTTCCCGGCTGATATTATTATCAAAAAAAGGCTCATATTTCATTGCATTTGTACTAATTGGTTTATAAGAGATTCCCCAACTATTTGCGATGGCTTGACAATTCGCCAGTGTACTGGTAAGACCCTTTTTCTTCTCAACAGTCGATATTTCGGATACCACTGAGGTTTCAAATATATCCGTATGAACCGCAGATGGTAAATTGTTTAACAGCATATTCATAAGCGAACCGAAAACATCTGGTAAATCAGACGATCCACCAAAAGCAAGAGACTGTTTTTGTTTTTCTTTCTCAGCTGTATCAGCCGCTTCTCTAGTAGTTTCCTTCGTTTCTTCCGAAACTTGTTGTTTAATATCTGTACGTTCTTTTGTGGCTTGTGTTTCTGCGGTTCGTACTGCTGATTCTCGTGTATTATCAATGACATTTTGACGTTGAATATCTGTATTCGTAGTATACCTATCTAATAAGTTTTGTTGTTCTGCAGCAATACCAGATAAAACTAGTTTGTCCTCACTAACACCAGGCTTATCAAGAGTTGCACGTATCTCAGGCGCTGGTTCGACGGTTATAGGTTGGGGCGTCTGCAAAGTTTTATCTAATTCTTTTTTAGCCTGCATCTTTAAATATAATTTGTCTAACGAATCACTATAATTTGCAATAACATTATTGATATCCATTTTTAAATGGTCGTAATTATTTGCAAAGCCAGAATAATAATTATTCGACGTATGTAGAATGTATAATTTGAACAATTCATTTTGTGTTTTTATCCAATCGTTTCTTTTATCAAAATACTCTTTAACAACTGGTAATATTTCATATTGATTTACATCGTTATCATTCTTTTTACAAATAATAGATTCTGTAAATAAATCATTGTATGTTCCAGACAACACTATTAATTTGGACCGGATCGTCTGAAATTCTTCTTCAAATTTCAAAAATCCCTTCTTTTTATTTTCAATATATGGATTATTTGTTGAAAAACCGAATGAACTTAAATCTAAACGTGAGTTGTCTGTTTTATTAAGAGTTAAATTAATTTGACCTTTTATATTATCTGTATCATACAAATTTTTTAAAATTTTTAAATCCGCCGATAAATCTGTTTTTGTGTACGCGGTTTTATTTTTCTCGCAAATCTGTTGTATTTTTTGTAATATATTATCAACCTTATTGATTTGTTCTTCAAACACCGCGCTTTTATCTAATATGCTTTCTTTTTGCGAAAAATAGTTAATCAATGTGTTTTTTACATCTGGATCGATAGTTCTTTTTTTCATATCTTTTAAAATAACGCCAAACTTAAATAGGGTTTTTAATTTGAAATTTTTGTAATACATTTTCTCTAATGTTTCTGTTGAATATGTTGGTTGTGGTAATTCCTTTTGAACTTCTTCCCAAAAATTAATATCAACGGCGGATTTTTTCGTAAGATTTTGAACCTTTTCTACGGCTTCATCTAAATAAATGTTATCAGGATTTTCTGTATATTCCTTTCTTTGTTTTTCAATTACTTCATTTATAATATCAAATAGTGTTGTTATATTCGATTCCCCTTTTTCCTTTTTAATGCCGTCTTGAGATATATTTTGTATAGTTCTAAGGAATTCAGTGAAACCGCGTTGATAACTTCTGCGTTCAGATTTTGTTTTATTCTTATTTATTTTGCTATTATTAAATATATCCTTACGATTTTTAATGTACGCATTTTCATCCTTGTTATATTGAGATAATTGAAAGAATACTTCTGGTCGCAATAATATATTCAAAAAATCGTCTGCTTTGGAAAAATCAACGGGTGAATTCTTCATTGTTTGTAAACATTTTTCTTCGACCATATCGCCAGTATCCATATTGATACCGTTCTTATTTACATAAATAGTTTCAGAAATATTCGTATTCTTATTTTGAACATTGCACTTAAATTTTATTTCACAATTGTCTTTTAAATATTGAACAATATATGGATTTTGGTATGCTTCCAGCAATACAGTTGTATAGTTATTATCGGGATTTGATTTTAATACTTCTGCAAATTTTGTTTTAAATTCGGGATAATCGATTAAAAGGTGTTTAAGCGGGATAGTATTTTCAGAATCACACTGACCATCCTTTTCACTGCAAAAGTTGGTTTTAAAATCATTTATAATGGAATTCAAATTGGAAGATATCTTCTGAATGGGATCCGAATATAACTTGTTGAGATCATTCAACAAAAAATAAATTTGCGGTTCGTTTAATGACATATTCTCTATTTCTGCAAGTTTATCGGTAAGCGTTTTTATTTCATCATTGGCTTCGCCATTATTTAATGCTAGCAATAATTCGGCCGTGCTTAAAAAATCCCTTGCTTTTACTAATATGGATGAATATCCATAACTGTGACGAAGATTTACCCCCATATATGCGTTTCTATATATTAATTCAGATTTGTCAATTTGACTTGTTTTTAACATAAAATTGTCGTTAACAAAAGACTTGCTTCTATCAGTATATGTTCCATTTGATAAATCATCTATAAATTTAGTCAATGTATTCATTCCTTCTTCTGGAATAGTCATTTTGGGGAGTAATTCAAACTGATTTTGTGTACTAGTAATCCACGATCTACTACTTTGGTCTTTCTGGCGTCTATCTAACGATAATAATATATTATTCATAATCGCAACTTTAATACCTGTAGAATCCAAATCGTTTATAGTATCATTCGTTTCTATAGAAGTTTGTTTTAAAAGCCAATTTTTAAAATCCGCAATATTAAATTTATATCCACTACCTTTTTCCTTGATAAATAAATTAACATAATAGTAATAAAAAACATTGGTAATAGAATAATCAGTTAATATATTAGATTCGCGCGTATTTTGGTATATATCTGTTTTATTACTGTATTTATAGGTAAAGTTGTCAGGGTTGAATTCGTCGATAATTGACATCATATTTGGATCATTTATGAGTTCTGGTATATTCTGACTAACGGGTTGCCCATTTTTCTCATCATAAGTTGTATTGCCATTTGCATCTAGAATTTTTGTTTCCGTCCTTTTAAAACTATTTAAAGGGTCCCAATAAACATTTAAATTAATATCATATATCATATTTTTTGATGGAATATATATTTGTTTATCAGTTTCGTATAGGTCATACAATACATTTCCACTATTATCTTTTATTTCTTTTTCGACACCATTTTTGAGTATATTAGATATAACACTTGAATCATTTGCTAATTTTCTAAGTAAATTCTGAATTTCTTCCAGGTTTAATACGTTATAATTATTGTATTCTACATTTGTACCCATAATAATATTTGTCGATTCAATTGATTTGTATTGTGTTTCAGCAGTTTTATTCTTTGCTGTTTGAGCTGCGATATCAGCAGTATATTTTTCCATAAATTGGTATTCTTCTTTATCTTTGCTTGAATATGTTTTATCAGTAATATGTGTTACATATTTAATAATATTACCTTTGAAAGGGTTGTTTGTTTTACCGTCGATAGTACTCACGCGTGGTTTCCAACTTAAATATTGATCTGCTATTAAATCTGGTAAAACTACACCATTGATAATCTTAGATATATTTGTAAATTCATCAAATTCTTGTGGTAATTTTTTATACAATTCACCTTTATTCAGCGCACTCATAATGTTTGATATTTTGTTATCAATAAATGCAAACAGTTTGATAGATTTATACTTGTTGCTTAGTATTTCTAATATTGGAACATTTATTTTTGGCAGAAATTCCAACACTTCTAAACGAGCCTTAGGTAAATATATGTAATTTAAAAAAAATCTACCGATACTACACGACATTTTAAATAAACCGCCCAGAATAGAATCATTTAAATAATTTATATATTTATTTGTTGACATACCAAGAGTGGAATCGTAAAATATACTTTGCAACTCATCGCAAAAAGTGAGTAAATCGCTGAAAATATTATTGATGAGTTCTATACGTCCCATTTCAATTTTGTTCAAAAGTAAATCATCAGATGCACCGTATTTCAATTTTATCCAAGAAATAATCAGGTCGATAGGGGTTATTTCAGACAAAAACCCGAAGGTGATCCGTCTTAAATCAAGTAATACCTTATGTGTCCATCCCTTTAAAACCGCCATTTTATAAAAATGTATAATACCACCGGTTAACAAAGGATAAAAACTTTGCACCAACGAGTTATATATGAAATTTACATTTGTAAACCAGTCTAGTAACAATAAAGGATCATCATATATATCTCTAAACGCATTGTAAAAATTTTTCATATAACGAAAAAGAAAAGATTTATAATTATTGGTTCTTTCTGGTTTGTCAAGCATCCGTGTGATTTGATCATTCGTGTATCCTAATTTTTTATGTTTGATGAAATACTTTCCTCTTTTATACAAGTCGTTCATTATATTATCTACTTGGTTTCCTTCTTCATCTTTGATGCGGTTTTTTTCTTCTTCAACGTCGTAACCCGCTTCTTTTTCCAAATTAATAAAATAACCTTTTATTGTCGATTTTATTTGAACATTTACAAATTGATCTATAGTTGTTACGAATAAGTCTCGAGCTTTATCAGTCCCTATAAATGGTATTTCGAAGCCTATTAAATCATTTACTTTATATCCACCATACGCTTCTTCTGATACCAATCTTTGTAGGACAGTTTGTACAAACATTTGATTATATCGGTTGTAGGATAAGCTATTGATTGAATTTAAAGTAATTCCTTTGAATAATAAATTTTTGCTAGCTTTATCGTATTTATTAAAAAATTCTGCATTAGTTTTTAAATATCCGTAAGCATCGGTGTATATTTTAAAAGTGGTTAAGGTTAAATTACCTAATGGCGAATAATAAAATTGGTATAATGATGTAAATAAATCATTACCAGTAGCGAATTGTACGTTTGTATTAAAAATATTTTTTGCGTATAATCCTTTTTTAATATAGGTAACAAAGTTTGCAAGAGAAGAGTTTTTTTGATGTCCCTCGAAAAGTGTTTGCATTGTGGTGTCAAAGTCGACCGGTTCTGCCCCTTTCCCTAGGTCATCTGGGATCGGTGTCGTTGTAATGATCGTCTCATCTTCAGTTTTTTCAAAAATATGATCAATGATTGATTTTATGTAATTCGGGTCTTTTAGTAAAGTTTTGGTTTTTTGATCTATTTGTAATGCCTGAAATAAATTTTTTAACGTCAATATTTCAGTGGGTGTAAACAATTGTAAATATTGTGACATATCAATAAACAATTGAAAATGAAATGGGTTAGAGCAAACCATTTGAACAATTGATGTCCACATATACGGATTTGATAAATTTGCCATTAGACCAATCTTTATAAAAAAGATGACTGTTGTATAAGAAATGGATATTGCTTGAATACTTCTTAAAACACAATTAAATTTTTGTTGTTTTTCTTCATACGCTTGTCGTGCATTTTTTTGTTGGATCAATTCTGTGATTCGGTTTTGTAATTTGCGATATCGGATAATTATTATTCTATTCTTTCTTTGCAACGCATCAATATACTTAAAGTTGTCTACTGGTTTTAATAATGACTGTATTTTTTCAACATTCAATACGCTTTCTTCTGATCTATCAGGGGGAGGATTTTCTGCAGCAATGCTGTTGGCTATTTTATTATTACTTGAAATTAAAAACAAATAATTTGATGATAAAACGTTTTTTGTTGTAGGGTTAAAATTATATGTAACAAGATCTTTTTCATTTTCTGGAACATATTTAATGATTGTTTTTTCTATTATTTTATCGGTGTTATATACCATTTCATCTAAAGTTTTTTCAAAATTAATAAACATTTTAGAATCATATTTTTCTATACTAAATGTGGTTGATTCGTTTGATTGAAATTGAATACTTTGATCTTGTTTATATTTATATGTTGCCATTTATATTAATATTGTATATTTTTAATAAAAAATATTCAATAATAATATTATTATTATAAATTTAGTTAAACCAAAATATAAATATTTATATACTATATATTAATAAATGAGCAACCCCTGTATAGATACAACCATATTTGATACTATTGAAAGTGAATTATCAACACTATTAGGCGAGAATTTTTCCGATGACATAGCCGAAACATTAAATGAAGCAAAAATATTATATTCTAACGCAAAATTTTATTACTCTTGTAATGAATTTTCTGGGGCATTGGTTAGTTATTCGTGTGCCGCGGTTTTATTAAATACGATCATTCGAAGTGTAAAAAATATTTCGAGCGAACCTGCAAATGGTAGAAAAGTTGCAATAGTATCATCGTCTTCTAATAATAGTATTTCGACAATTGGGGGCGAAAAGGGCAATGCGTTAAGTCTACTTAACCAGACCTTAAATTGTTGTTTAACCGCGGTTGAAATTTTACAAAAAAAAATCCCATCATTCAATCCAACGGAAGAAAAACCAGAATTAAAAGATTGGGAAAAGATATGCACCAAATTACAGCCATTAGTTTTCAAACAAGGCAGCAATGACTGTTTGTTCTTTAACGGAGTAGCAGGTTTAATAAAAGAAAAAGAAATTTTCCGTTCGTCATTGATTTTTCCATTAATGTATCCAAACTTGTATCCTGCCGCCACCAAAGGTATTTTACTCTATGGACCTCCCGGAACCGGTAAAACGTATCTCGTGAAAGCCGCGGTAAATGAGCTGCAAAAAATAGATCCAAAAATAAATGTATTATTTTTTAACCCATCGCCCGGCGATTTAAAAGGCAAATATGTAGGTCAAACGGAGAAAAAAATAGAGGAATGGTTTACGTGTGCATCGAAAGCGGCTTGTGATAGTCAACTAACTTGTACGGGTGATAAAAAATTTATTTCAGTAATGTTTATGGATGAATTCGATGCAATTGCTAGAGATAGAAGTAATGATCCCACTGGATTAGCTGCGAATTCAGTAAATACTTTGTTACAGATGATGGACGGTATTAATTCGAAAAAAAATGTAACGGTTATTGCGGCGACAAATTATCCGTGGGATTTGGACGCAGCGGTTCTTCGTCGTTTTGACACACAAATTTTTTTAAATTTACCAAATGAAAGGGATATTCGCGAATTATTAAATATTGAAATAAAAAAAATTGTAAAATTCCGTGAAATTCAGGACAAAAACGCATATTGTAATTCTGAAATGGAAAAATATAGAAAAAACGTAGAGATCGAAGAGGAAGAAAAACCTGAAAAATCAAATCTAATTTGTAAATCAGAATGTGTAGAGGAACCAATAGAGGAATTGGCTAATACGGCACCATACGATCAACTTGTATTCGACTTTTATAATGATATTGATAAGAATGAGGGGTTTGTGGAAGGTTTGGTCCAAAAATTGAAAGCTGATAACTTTTCAAATTCGGATATTGTGCGATTAGTAAAAGCAGCGGCCACATACACAGGGCAGTTATGCGTGAAAGCGAATTTATTTTATTCAGCAAGATCGTTGTTAAAAGCTTATAATAGTAGTGAAAAGTATATATCGTGCATAACTAAATTAAAAAACCCCGAAACTTTGATTAATAAAAGTATGGAAATTTTGAACGCGTATTTAAATAGTGATAGAATACCAGATTATATATATGAAATAGATAGACCTGAGTTAGTTTCTATAAAATACCAAGGCGACGATTATGTGAATATTAAATGTTTTCTATACAAATCAAACGATTTGGTTATTGATGAACCTATGATAAAAGATGTTTTTATAAAATATAAAGCGGAGGGAAATGATATTGATAGTCAAAGAAAAAATTATATGAAACAAATCGTTTATAATAAAAAATTCGATATGGTAATCACCTTTGATTTTTTAGTTAAAGAAACGAAATATAGAGATGACACATCTAGTTTATTACCAGTGTCAAAATCATTGATTGAAAATGTATTTAACCCAATATATGGTGTAGTGGCTAATATAAAATCTAATATTGAACAATTAAATAAAAAGGACAGTGTGCCTAATTCAGCTAGAGGAGGACAAAAAGGCGGTGACATTAAACCAGCTACATATAAAAGTATTCAAGATGATTTTGGTTTGGATGAAAATGATGTAAATAATATCGTAGAAAATAAACTATTTAATTTTAATGCGGGAGAAGGATTCAATGAAACGGAAAACGGTGTATTTCTAAACGACACATTGATCAAAATAACGCGGCAATATTTAAATAATATAGAAAAGATGGATTATAACCCAAACCTTAACAATTACGATTTATACAACTATTTATTATTATACAAGCAATGGGCTATATATAATAAAGACTCTATGAAAAGTGATGTGAAATTTGATAATTTTAAAAATAAAATATCTGAATATGATGATTATTTGAAAATGTTTTCTAAAAATGACACTTACGATCACATATTTTCAATCGTGGACGAAATACAAACAGATAAAAAAATAATATTAAACATAAATGAAGACATATTTATTGATTTAACAAAAGAAGGTAATACATTATTTGTATATTTATCTGTTGCTGTATATAAAAATTTGATTAAAACGTATAATTTTTTAGAAGGTAAATATATTCTTGATGTCAATACATCGAAAGATACAACAAGTCTACTCCCCCCTCCAAATTACGTAGTGGACAATGCGTTGTTGATCAGATACGATTTAAGCTATTTTGTATTGCTTTTTAAAGATTCTATAGATTTGTTCTCTATACAAAAACAGCTCGCAGTTCAACCAAAAGATCTAGGACTAACACCAGTAACCCCTCAAGAAGCGAATATGAATAAAAAATATGCATTAATGCAATTATATGCAAATGATATATTTGATTATTATAATTTAATGTTAAGTTACGAAACAAATCCTGATAAAGGAGGAAAAATGGTTGGAATATTTAATATTTATCTGCAAAAAATTTCTTATAAAGATACAGATTCAAAAACGAGCAAAGAAACCCCAATACCAGTTGGTTCCGACTTGTATTATACACAGCTTATATTTATGAGATTATATGATAATTTTTGTGAAATTCATTATCAAAACGATGAGATATTAGTTTCTAATTTTTCAGAAAATATTCAAGATAAGAAAAATGAATTACAAAGGGTGCAGACACGGCAAACGGCAACTAATAAAGAATCTGAAAGTAAGATGAAAAAGGAAATAGAAGAACTTAAAAAGGGGACTTCTTGGGCTGAATGGATAGCTGATCAAAAAAACTATTTTATTGAAAATGCATTGAAAACCGCGAGAAATGTCGCATCTACAGTAAGTGATACAGGGAGCGTAGGTAAAAACCTTGTTATAACCCCTCCTGAATATTCTGTTGATGAAAAAGTGAAATTTACTACTAATGATGGAGACGTAGTCTACGCGACTGTTATAAAAAAGGATGGCAACAATAAATACACGATCGAATATACGGATGATACTGACGCAAAGCATACAATAAAAGTATTGGCGAATAATTTAATAAAATTGAGTGGTGAAATTAGTAATAGTAGTAGAAGCGACGCAACAAGTGTGAAAAATACTAGCACAGATAACAATAACCCAAAATGGTTATCTGGAATTGATGCTGGGACTGGAGATTCTTACACGTATATAAATCCAGATTATAAAGAAAAAAAGACAGAGGGCGGTTCCAAATCTGCAAAGCATCACCGTGAAATAAAAAATAAAACACTAAAGGCTAATACAAAATCCAAGTCTGTGCAAAACGTAGAATCAAAACAATCCTTAAAATCATTAAAATTTTCGAAAGATAAAAAAAATAAAAAGGGCGGACAAAATCAAAAGGGTCAAAATGAAATGGGTAGTAAAAATAAACAGTTAGAAAAAGAACCCTCACTATATTATGGTGGAGACGGTAAGAAAGATCTATTAAAAGAAAATGATGATTTTATCAATTTTTGTTTAAGTGGAGGGGATGCTGGTCTCCCATCAAAATTCGTGAATAAAAAAATATTTATTAAAACTGTATATGATCTAGATAATATTAAAAATGTATTGAGAAAAAATGGTTACCTAAATACGGTTTGGTATGGTGCAAAAGAAGCAGCTACCGCTACGTGGAATCGTATTGTTAAAACATCCAAAGACAATACTATGGAAAGTGAAAATGAAAGAATCAAAATCCTAGAAGACATTAAAAAGAAGGGATTATATTTACCAATGATGTTCAAAAGTATTCAAGCCATCGGATTTTTAGAAAATAGCGACAATGAAAATAAGAAGCGTATAACTGACGATAATGATATTATAAGAACAAATAAGGCAGGTAATGTTGTTTGGTCTAGAATAGAGCCAATTCGTACATATTCTTTGACAAAAGTATTAGAGATTATTTCGGTATTATATCTAGGTATAAGCAGTTATAGAAATCCGCAACTATTACAAGGAACACCAATGCCTCCGTCTTCACCAGATGGTTCTATTTTTAATAAAATATGGGGTACAATGCAAAATTATTTATATTCGGCGATTTTTAGCACCACTGCTACTACGAAAACATTATCCGTTTTATCCGTTATTTTGACTGCCGATGAGTTATATAGTTATATTACAGCTGAAAATCCATCTCCCGAAGATGTAATAGATAGTTTTTTAACTAAAATGATGTTCACTATTATTACGGAAATACAATTTATTACTGTAAATAATTTAAATGATAGTAATGCTACAGAGGCTTTTATAAAGGCCTTAGATGACTATATAAACTCTAGTCAATCGTTTATTATGGCAAATTTTTATAATCGTTTTAAAAATACTTCTACTATTGATAAGATTGAAACCGTGAGTACACCTATCACATTGAACACAATGACAAAATCAACAGTTGATATAGATATTAATAATAAATTAACCAATTTAAATATACCATTAAGATCGTTTGCATATGCATTAACGGTCGTAAAAACAACTTATGTCAAGGAGACTGGTATACTACTACAGAAATATTATGATAATAAGGATAAATTTATGGAAGAACAAAAAAGGTTACAGAAAGAAAAAAGAGGGTAAAAATGTAAAATGTTAAATTTATTTATGAATAATATAATATATATTTATAAATAAGTATGGAAGATAATAAATTGGAGACCAACAAAAAACAACAACAAACTGCTCTACCGTTAAGTAAGAATGACCTACCGCCCAAAAAATACGAGGAAGACGATGATAATATTGATGATGTTGATAATATTGATGATATTGATGATACTACGAATATGAATCAACCATATTGGAACGATAGCAAGGATCCGCCATTAATAACTAGTACACTCTTTTCTATTTTAAATCCATTCAGCAAAAAATTTGTAAAATTTGATGAAAAAATAAACGATCTTTTTGAAGAATCGGATGCAAAAATCCTTGTAGACGGTGGACCAAAAGAACAAAAAGAACTAAACGAAAAAATGAAAAAACTAATCATTAAATCCATAAATAGAGAAAATAGTGTTGGATGCAATATTAACAATGATGAATTGATTGGTAAAAATAGCGATACTACTCCAAATATAAAAAACGTATCTGAAATTAATTTTATAAAAGATATCAATTTAGTAAATAAAATTATACGCTTTAGAAAACTAGAAATTAGGAGAGAAATATTGATATTTAATTATGGTATAGAAGTTTATAAAAATTTGCTAGTAAAATATAAATTTTATAAATGGGGTAATCCCGAGTCTACCGCTGAAAATGATCCTAACTTGCAAAAAATTATGGTCGATTTGATTAAGTGTAATAATTATTTAAATAATATCGTAAATAATTCAAATTATATCAAAACGACTTTGTACAGGTACGTTAGTCTAAATAATTCTTTTGATAAGGCAATAGAAATATATAAAAAATCGAAACAAAATAAACAAAATAAACAAAATAAACAAAATAATGTAAAATAATATTTTAAATAGAATATAATAATATTTTAAATAGAATATTATTATAAAATGATTAATGATAAGGAAAATGTTGTTTTAAGTCCATTGAATAATCCAAATTCTAAAAAGACAAATATAGAAGACTTATTATTTAGGAATATCAATTATAGTTCTATAAAAGCGACTACGGAACCGATGAAAGTAAACATTAAGGACATAATAAAATTTAAACCATTAGAATTTGTTTCGAGAGATGTAAATGTGTATGATATGAATGCCGATAATGTTAATAAAGCAAATTTTACCGAAATAATAAATGACTGCAATAAGTCTGCTAATAATGGTCAAATAGATAGATATAAAGATTTGTTAATATATAGACCAGATGATTGTGGTAGTACAGCGGATGAGAATATAGATAATTTAATTTTAAATATTACTAGACATAATAATAAACTGACGAAAAAAATAAATAATATACGTAAACAAACAGATTTCTTAAGAAATAAATGCCGAGATCGTGGTGAAGACGACCAAAGAGAGATGTGTGTAGAAGACGTAGACGATGAAGAAATAGATACATTTTACGAAATATTCGATATGTTAAACAAAGAGCTAGGTTGTTTTGTTGACGATAATTTTGTAGATTATGATCTATAACAAAACATTATGAATTTATTTTATAATTATTATAAAATTATTATACAATTATTATAAAATTATTATACAATTATTATAAAATTATTATACAATTATTATATAATATATAATATGGCAGGCAGACCTCGCAGAATTAGAAGCATTCAATCCTATATCAATAATATTGATAACAATACGTTTTCAGGACCGTTGAAAACCGGTTTACCACCAAGTATAGGTGTAACTAGGTATTATTGGTACAATTATGCGGCTAGATGTAACCAAAACCCGAATGCAATTAAGAAAAGTTATAAGAATATGGTTTTCTTAAACATCAATCCAGCGCAAACACCGGTTAGTGCAGGTTTTACACCAACCGCCAATTATAATTACTCGTATGTGGCTCCTCAGGGTACGGCACCGTGGTATGATGCAAATGTAAAATACGATAATCATTATTACAGGCCATATTTACCGCCGCGTTAATCTGATTTTATAGCTACAATATTAGGAAATAGTCCCAACAATGGAAACCGTATACCATAATAATGTACATTTATTGTATTGTGTATTTTTACTTTATGCCAATCTTCGATAGAATTCCATTTCCAATACCAAAAACTATTATTCACATTATAATGATGACCATTTCCATCAATAATCATAAATTCTGTGAACCCATTCCGATCAAATTGATATTTTTTTGAAACATATATAGTCGCCTCTTTTTTAGTTCCTAATGCGTAAAAAAAATTGCCACCAAGGGTAATGCTCATAACAGCCATTCGCACGTTTATTGGTGCAGCGTTAGTAATAATTGTGAAAATATTATTAAATCGAAAGTGACAGGTTCGGGACATATTTAAAATAAACTTTATTATTTAAGTTGTTTTACATCCAGTTTTAAGAAAAGTTGATGTAAAAAATTAGCACGATATGTTGCGGTTACTTCGTTGTTACTTTAAAAAAAGTTGTAACGAAGTAAAAGCAAAAGTTTGGCTCAACCTTTCTACTACGTAGTGAAAGGTTGATTTAGTACGGATAATTGATCGCAGGTGAAATGAAAATACCTGTTTTCGCGCCAGTTGTTTGCGGATAAGGAAAATAACCATTTGGATTGCTTGTGTAATTATCGTATCTTCCTAGATATTGATAAAATTGGCCACACTTGCCATTTACTCCTCCACACACGGTAGCAAGTCTATTTTTCGCGCGACGATTTGCAACGCTAGATGCACCGACACCTCCCGATCCAGGTGTATATTTGTTATATAAATAAGTTGCACTATTACAAGTAATGTTTCCACCAGGATTAAATTTAGTACTTCTACGACCACCTACACCCACATTTTTCTTATATAAAAAACCAGGGAAGTTTGTTGTACTTCCGTACCAAAATTGACCATTCGAATTACTGCCTGTTCCAAATCTAGACATTTTGTATATACTACTTAAATATTTTATTTGAAGTAATATAATGAGTATATCTAAATGTGTAAAATTAATTGATTTATTAAATGAATCGCCAAAGGAATCTATTGAAATAATTAAACAAAGTTATTTGCGTCTACTATCAGAGCTCTCTCTTGTTGTCGAATTAGAAACAGATCTATTCATCAAAAATGTAGAGTCTATCCATAAAATGGGTTGTATTTTTGTCAAGTATGTTAGTAGGCCAGAATTGCCAGATTTTGAGATTATTGCTTCGGGTACAATCATCATAGAACCGAAAATAATTAGAGGTGGCAAAAGTGTAGGGCATATAGAGGATATTGTGGTCAAAAACGAATATAGAGGCAAACAGTTGGTGAAGGAAATTTTAGAACAGTTGAAAAGCCACGCGAAACTTAGTAACTGTTATAAAACAATATTAGATTGTAATGACCGGGTAAAAAGGGTTTATGAGAAATATGGATTTCAAGAAAATGCGGTGCAAATGATCCACCTTATCCACCTTTAGGAAAGGTGGAGCCAAACCTTGAGAAATTTTGTTATACTTTTTTAAAAGTATAGGTTGTAACGAAGTAAGAGCCAAATCCACTTTTGAAAAGTGGAGCAAAACTGGTAACGAAGTAAGAGCCAAACCTTAAGAAATTTTGTTATACTTTTTTTAAAAGTATAGGTTTAAGCGACACCCCCCTTAAGAACAATCCCAAGAATTCTTTGGTATAATAATAAACTAGCGTCTTGTATAGGTAATATATACGCATAAGTGTTGCCTATATTATTATGTGTATGCCATAAACCGGGCGGAGTGATAAACATTTCACCTTGTTTCCAATTTACCTTTGTTGGATTTACTATATTTCCATTCTCATCTAATTCATCGCCTACTAATGTGTATATATTTTCACTATCGGTGCACCCAATGCATAAATCCAACGCAACAGAATTATGTTTATGTGGTCTTTGAACGGTGTTTGGAGGCAATTCATTATATAAACACCATAAGGTTGGTGTAATTGTATTTACGCCTATTTTTTCTGTGTCAAGATTACTTAATAATATTCCTTTTCTATTATTATTTGGATCCGATAAATTTTGTAAATTTTCTTGTATAAATTTTTTATTGTAAATACACGGTTTAAAAATTGGATTTTCTGCTTCCGCGCCCAAATAATTGATTAACGGGCTATCATTGACATAATAAATGTTTGTTTTTTCATTTTCCAATATATTACACAGTTTTAAATCTTGAAATGCAGGACAAATAAATATTTCACCGCTTTCAACAATAAAATCCGTATCTTTAATCTCAGTATACAATTCGCCATATTCTTCACCACGTACATAAACGTATTCTCTTAACGTAAAACGACATTTACCCGAGAGTACATAAAACAAATGAGAAGATGCATTTATTTCTTTTTCATCATCCTCATCCCTTTTAAACCGTAGTATATGTGATTCCTTATTGTCTTCTTTATTTTCATCCAATATGATAAAACTGGCTAATAAATTCGGCGACGTTGCTTTGTAATCAACATTATAGACAGATCCATTATCAATAAAGTTTATACCGTTGATACAATCTTGAATATTTTTTTTAACAATGGGTATTTGATTTAATACTGGATTCACGTTTTTTTCATATTCATATGCTTTAATATATTCTTCCATTTGTAATATATTAAATTTGTTAGTCTTTATGTTATTTTTAATTTAAACCCTTGAAGATTTAATAAATAAACTTTATTTTATAGTTTTGGACATAGATCAATAAACGTAGGGTTAATGGTTTACTCTTACTTCGGTTTAGAATTTTTATTCTTTTTAGTTTTGTTCTTTTTAGTTCTGTTATTTTTAGTTTTGTTCTTTTTTGTCGTATTCTTTCGAGAACTCTTTTTGTATTTTCTACCACCTATTGTCAATGGAGGAGGTGGAGGTAGGGAAGAATCTAGGTCACTGCTTGTTTCCTTTTTAATAATTTGTATTTCATATATTGCCTTATCTGATCTTGCTTGACAATGATCAGCGCCCACCGCGTTCGGATTGCTACCTAACATTTGCCCTGTTGTACTTGCTACACATTTTTGTTCTGTTCTGACAAGTTCATATAATTTATTTGTAGTATCACCTAATATTTTTGTTATATAATTGCGTTTCACAATTCCAGAAATTACTCCAATTTTATTCATATTAAAATAAGGATTTTTCATATCTACATTTTCTCGTCTTGGAACAATGGTTGTCCCAATTTCTTTACAACAATAAACAGTTTCAT